>OCVV012876695.1_pt1 | contig 48487 bp, 65 predicted proteins | sample 1539721 | NCBI WGS metagenome assembly OCVV01 (sample SAMN02144230, study PRJEB22623) | gut metagenome | biome: sheep rumen | host: Ovis aries | place: New Zealand | reverse complement strand
TGCCTCGGCTTTCCTTGGGTTGTCACTCATCGTCTACCTCCGTAGTCTGTGAGTAGGTTGCGCTATCCTCTCCGTTCGCATCCTGTCTCCAGAATGGAGCATCTTCGTCTGCCTCTTCAGGAAGGTCAGGCACAGTGAGCACCGTGCCTGACGAAAATTTGAGGACATCTATCTGCTCCCAGTTCGCTTCGATGAGGTATCGCATATATTTCTCTTCGCCGTACACTTTGTAGGCGATCAGATCCCAGGTATCGCCCTGGATTGTGGTGTATGTCCTTGCCATGCTCTGCCTCCTTTATGCGAAGCTGACACGCTGATTCTTGCGCTGCCACTCGTTCATCATCTTCTCGAAGTCCGCCTGACTCATCTTGTTTGCCTCTTGGAGCGTCTCCTGATCTGCATTGCCTTCTATCACATAAGTCGGACTGAAGTTGAAGGTCGGACTCGATGTCTGGTTTGTCGTATTGTTGTTGGTCGTTCCTCCTGATAAGTTGTCGATGGTCTCTCCGATCACTCCGCTTCGCATATCGACCTGCGGAGCGGTCATATCTCTCATCTGGTTGCTCTGCTCCTGGATCGGCTGCGTCATTGCCTGCGCTGCAGTCTGAATGTCTGATGTGCGGTTCTGCATTCCGACTACCAGTCCTTCGCCCGTGTACTGTCCAGATTCGACCATAAGCTGTGAAGGCGAGTGTATCTGCAGAGCGTTGTTCACGGCCTGCGCTGCTTGTTGAGCGATTCGTGTTGCAGTTGCCTGAACCTGTGCAGCCATGCTGTTCATTCCGTTGATGAGACCCTGCATCATGTTCTGTCCACTTGATGTGAGGTCGATGCTGAATGCCGCCCTGATTCCGCTTGCCGTCATTGTGGCGATCATTATGATCTGTGTTCCGCCCATCCGCACGATGCTCACGATTGCCGCCGTCTTCGTCTGGGTATCGGTTTGAGCCTGAGTCATGCTCTGACTCTCTCCGCTTTGGAATGCCCGGAAAGCCGCCACGCCTGCTGCCGATGCGACTGCGAGTGCTACAAAAGCCGCCGCCATCTGTCTTGCGGATCCTACGCTTCTGGTCATGCTTGCCGCCAGTACGGTTGATGCCGCTCCTGCGGATGTCATCGGTGCTACTATTCTGATGAGTGCTGCGGACATAGGTGTTACCGCAGTTCCGAACCTCATAAATGCCATAGTGGCTATTGTGGTCGATGCTCCGAGAACCATCGCCTGTGTCCTGAAGGTGGAGATTGCCAGGTTGATTCCTGTTAAGGCTGCCACCACTGCCAGAAGTGCTACCGCCATCGCTGCGAGGACTACTGTGGTCGCTCCGATTGAAGCTGCCAGTGCTACCGTTGCTGCCGTTCCTGCGACCACTCCGGCTGCGTATGGAACTATCGCCAGTGTTACTGGTGCGAATGCCAGGGCGAGTTTCGCCATGGATGTCACCATTCCGTCAGAACTGTTCTTCATGGTGGTGATTCCTGTTGCCGCCGCTGATGCGGATGTTCCTATGATGGCTACCGCCGCTGCTACCGCTGTCATTTCAAGCGCAAGCGGAGCGAATGCCAGATCTGCTCCGGCTGCCGCCAGTGCCAATGCTCCGAAACCGAGAGCCGCTGCTCCTGCTCCTGCTCCTGCGAGTGTCGCTCCTCCTGCGAAGACGGTCATTGCCGCTCCGAGTTCGAGGATTGCCACCGCTCCTGACGCTCCATACTGTGAAAGCGTAGGCAGTGATGCGGATATGATAAGGAGTGCCGCTCCTGCCACTACCGCCGCCGTGCTGACTACCAGAAGCCCTGCTCCGAATACTGCCAGTGCTGCGCCGCCTGCCATGAGCAATGGTGCCAATGCTCCGGCTGCCGCTCCGAATGCCAGGATACCGACTGCGAGTGCCGCCATCGTAATGATTGCAGGTGCTCCTGCGGTCGAGAGTTGGATTGCCGTGTTGGCAAGCAGAGCCATCCCTGCGGCTGCTATGAGGAGTCCTGCTCCAAGAAGGAGCATTCCTGCTCCGCCTGATATCAGCATCGGGCCGAGGAGTGCCGCTACCGCCATGAAGGCGATCAGGCCGATTGCCAGTCCTGCGAACATTGCGATTGCTCCTGTTCCTGCCTGAGAGAGCGTGATTGCACAGTAGGTCATGACCGCCATTCCTGCCGCTGCGAGAAGTATCGCCGCTCCGAATGCCAGTAGTCCGGGTGCCGCTGTTGCCAGTTGCGTTCCGAATGCTCCGGCTATCGCCATCATTCCTGCCATGCCTCCGATCATCAGAGCGAGGCTTGCGAATGCGAGGGGTCCTGCATTTGCCAGTTGGATCGCTGCGAAGGACATTATTGCCATCGCTGCCGCCGTCATCAGCATTGCCGCTCCGAATGCGATCAGTCCTTGCTGACTTGCCTGCAGTTCGGGTCCGAGTTTCGATGCTATAGCCATCAGGGCGATGATTCCGCCTGTCATGGCTATAAGTGCGACTACCGCTCCGGGTCCTGCCTGGGATATCCTTGTGGCTGCATCTACAAGAAGCCAGATTCCTGCCGCTGCCAGTGCGAAGCCTGCCCCCACTCCGAGGATGTTCTTTGCTACTGCGGACATTTGACTGCCTGCTCCGGCTATTCCTTTTGCCGCTCCAGGTACTGCCTTGCCTGCCGTCTTGAACGATGTTACAAATCCCTTGATCGCTCCACCGATTCCGTCAAAGATTGCGAAGCCTCCGACTATTGCCGGAAGGAGTGCGAGTACCTTCTTGAAAGGTTCGACCTCATCGTCTCCCAGAAAATCTTTGAAATCTCCGAAGCCTTCCTTGATTGCATTCCAGAAGTAGGTCACCGCCTCTATCGCTGATTCTTTCAGAGCCGGGAGGTTGTCCACCATTCCCTTTGCGAATTCGACCATCAGCTTTCCGCCTGTGACGATCATCCGAGGAATGAGGCGGATTGCCGCATTGAGCAGTGCTGTTCCGAGCCTTGCCATCGCCGCTCCGAGTTCCGGGGACTTGCCGTCTATTCCGTCTATGAGTGCTTCGACCACATCTGCCGCTCCGTTTATGAAATCAGGCGCAGCGTCTCCGATCTTGACCACTCCGTTTGATAAGACTTCGCCGATGGCTGATGCCAGTCCTTCGAAGCCTCCGCTGTCGAGAGCCTCCTGAAGGATGCCTATCTGGTCTTTTCCGAAGGTTACCCATTCCCTCAGGGGTCCTTGCATATTTTCGTACAGTGAAATGCCGAAGCCTTCCGCCGCACTTTTTAAGAGGGTGATATCTCCCTCCAAATTATCTAATTTAATCGCCGCCATCTCTGCGGCCTTGCCATTGCAGTCATCTATCGCTCCTGTCAGCTTCTCGAAGTCTTGCTCCGAAGAGTTGACGATTGCGAGCCATCCTGCCATTGAGTTCTTTCCGAATATTGCCGCCGCTGCAGCTGCCTGTTCTGATTCCGACAGTCCGCTCATCTTGGCTCTCAGGTCTATCATGGTATCTCGCAGATTTATGGATCCGTCTTCGTTCTTCACCATTGCGATGTTGTACCTATCCATGTAGGTCTGCATCTGCTTTGTCGGTTTTGCGAGGTTTGTTAGTCCTGTCCTGAGTGCAGTTCCGGCATTTGACGCTTTGATTCCTGCGTTCGCCATAAGTCCGAGAGCGACTGATGTATCTTCTGCGGATATTCCGAGTGCGCCTGCTACTGGTGCTGCGTACTGGAAGGATTCGCCGAGCATTGCGACATTCGTGTTTGCGTTACTTGAAGCTGCCGCCAGTACATCCGCAAAATGCCCGGAGTCCTTAGCCGACAGTCCGAATGCGGTTAGTGCGTCCGTTACGATGTCCGAAGTCAGAGCGAGGTCTTCTCCTGAAGCCGCCGCCAGGTTCATGATTCCGCCGATACCGCTTATCATGTCTTCGGACTTCCATCCTGCCATTGCCATGTATTCCATGGCCTGTCCTGCCTCGGTTGCGGAGAAGGATGTCGTGGATCCCATTTCCTTCGCCTTGGCTTTTAATGCTTCGAATTCTTCCCCGGTCGCTCCTGAAATGGATTGAACCGTGGACATCTGCGCTTCGAAGTCTTTTCCTACGCTTACGGCATAGCCACCGAGAGCAACAGCCGCAGTTCCTGTGGCTGCTAATGCTGCCGCAGTTGCTTTGGCTGCTACTCCGATGCCCTTTAGTGCCATAGTTCCGACTTTTCCTGAAAGACCGAGACCTGTGAGACCAGACTGAGCACCTTTGATGGCATTCTTAAAAGAGCCTTCAAGCTGTCCGGCTATCTTAATCGCTATATCGTATTCGCTCATTTCGTCTTCATCTCCTTCTGTAGATCTTTGAGGTCATCGCACAGATCGATCAGCTCAAAAATTGAAAGCCTCTCGAATTTGTCCCAGTCTGAATTCAGATTGATGGAAAGTGCGAGACATAGTTTCCGTAGGTCTCTTGCGTCTTCGAGCCTTATTCTTCGCCGTAGAAAAAACCAGTCACCGTGTTCTTGATCTTGGTTGCGTCCTTCGGACGGAGTGTCTCATAAAACTCGATAGGGTACTTGGTGCATTCTGCCGCAATGATGAGAGCGTAGTGAAGGCTGCTCTCCGGCATGATCTGGACATCGCCGGATGCCGTGAGTACCTTGTTCGCCTTGATCATCGTCTTTGCGGTCACATCTTCCAAGCCGGAGAAGTCGATCTCGGAGATCTGCTCTCCTTCAAAGTTGTAAGTCTTGGAAAGTTTGACGATGAGGGATTCATCCCCCACCGTCTCTTCCTTCTTTGCAGTTACCTGCGCTTCTTCGATATTGGTAATCTTTTCAGCCATGCGTGATTCCTCCTATCAGATATTCTTGCGAATTTTCGCCATCAGATCCTTGCCGTTGACGATGCACTTGAAGTTCAACTTATCCAGTTCGAACTTGTCATCGCCGTTGATCACGATCTTGATGTAGAAGCACTCGATCTCGATCTCAGGTTCTCCCTTCTTGCCCTTTGCAAAAGTGCCGAGGGTGTTGGTTGTAGCCTTGCCTCTTACCACGATCTTGACCGGGATGTCTTCGGTGTTCCCTGTCTTCCTGTCCATGAACTGCTCAGAACCACGAAGAGTGAGTTCCAGAGCCTTTGTAGTATCCATGAGAGATACCACATCCTCATGAAGGATTGCGAACGGGATCTTGATCTTTGTGCTGCCATAGTGTCCTGTTGCCGGAGTCTCGATCTCTCCGAGGACTCCTGCCGCTTCGATGGTCTCTGTCATAGCCTCCAATTCAGGAAGCTCCACCTCGCCAGAAACGCCCAGGACTTTGCCTGAAAGATAGACATTGTAAGCGTTAATGACTTCGGGTACCATGTTTCCGATGTTGCTCATCTTTATTCACCTCCTGTTAAAGCTGCCTGAAGCATCGAAGTATCGTAGTTCAGGATATTGTTGATGGTCTCTGCAGGTGTATACGGAGCGATGTGCTGTCTGAAGGTCATCTTGCCTGCCAGGATATCCGTGATCGGATTGTCTGCTTCGAGGTATTCGATGCTTGCTCCTGCCCAGTGAGTAGGTGCGTAAGCTGCGCAGCGGATGTTCTCGCTGTCCACGATGTTCTCGATGAGTACGAAGTTCATCGGATCGTCTACCTTGTCGAAGTAGGTCAGGATGAAGGTGTTACCCTGCCAGTTGAACATACGGCGGACATTGATCCAGATGTCCTTTGCGTCTCCGCTTGCCGGATATGCTCCTGTGTAGTTGCCCCAGAGTCTGAAGCCGTTGATGTTGATGGCTGTTGCCACACCGTAGCTGTTGACTGTGGTGCCCTGATCCTGGTCGAGGGTTACCTCTGTTCCGTCTGCGAGGCAGGTGCCAGTGATGGCGAGAGGCTTGTTCGAAGGTGAATTCGAAGGCACATCCTCATTGACTGCATCGGTGTATGCTGTTCTGGCTGCCGCTACTGCGGAGAATGCGAGAACCTTGTCACCGACCTTTACGCAAGGCCAGAGGTCGTATGCGTACTCCGAAGTGAAGCCGCAGCTTTCCTTCACGGTCTTGACATCCGTATACTTCCTTGCTCCGTTTGTGGAGTCGGTAGGAATGTCGAGGAAGGCTACCGCCTTGAATACTCCGTTGATGTTGACCGCCTTCGCCTGCAGTGCGATGCCGACTGTAGCGATCTGGCTCCATCCGGGTGCGAGAAGGATTCCGGGTACGATTCCGAGTTTCGGATATACCTGACGGATTACTTCCATACCTGTCTCTGCTCCTGTCGAAGCGTTCACTGCACCGATGATGTCGTTTGCGGTTACTGCGGTAGGATCCAACTTGTAGCCGGATACGATGAGGCTTGTAGCTGTTGCTCCTGCTCCTGAAGAGAGAAGAGTGATCACAAGGTATCCGTCATTGTCAAATTCGAGGGTGTAGTCCGTGTCTACTGTGAGGGTAGTGGGATCTCCGCCCTGTGTGGATGCAGGTACTTTGACCACGAGGTTCTTCTTCAGGATTCCCTCTGTCTTTACGGTAGCCTGAAGATCGGTGACTGTCACCGTTGCCTCTGTGAGAGCCTGCTTGTGAGTGTCCGGGTCGAGGACATTGATATAAACGACCGGGCTAACCTGGTAGAGGTTGCCTGTCGCATACATCGACTGGCAGAGGGTGTATTTCTCGAAGTCATCCGAGTATCCCAGTGCAGCCATTGCCTCAGCTGCGGAGTTTGCGAGAATTGGTACATTTACCACCTTCGAAGGGTCTTCCACCTGGTTGATGGGAGCCGTTCCGATTACTACCTGGACTCCTGCAGAGGATTCCTGAGGCACGGTTACGGCTGTAGCCTCCTCGGTGATAAATACTCCATGTTTTTTAGCCATGATGCTTTACCTCCTACTTGTTGTTTTTATATCCCAGTGCCTTGTTGAATGCACTGAAAATGTAACCAGTTCCTTCACGGAGCATTCTGTTCGCCTTCGGGTATTCCTCGATGGCTATGAACAGATTACCGAATTCGGGGTGTTCCTTGATCAGAGCCGCTGCCCCTTCGGGTATCTCCGTGTATACCCTGTTCTGGATGCCTGCCCCCGGTATCGTGGGTCCGACATACATCTTCGGCTCCTGCGCTGTTGCCTCTGCGACTTCCTCGGTCTTCTCAGGCTCTGCGGCTTCTTCGACCTTAGTCTCTTCTACCACTTCGTCCTTTACTTCCGCCTCGGCCTCTTTAGCTGTCTGCGCTTTCTTTGTTGATTTAGACATATCTGTACTCCGGCTCCTTTCTTCCAATCTTTGGAACAGAGAAGGTAATTGCTACCGCTCCGAAATAAAACGGATAGGTATCGTCTTCTCCGACCGCCCATTGGATGTTTTGGTCTGCTCTGTACTTCTTATCAAACAGAGGGTCCCATGCGAACCTGTCCACGATCCTCTGTATCATGATGAGGATGTTTTCATGTCCACCTACGAGCAGTTTTTTCCTCGTTTCCTCTTCGCCGTCACCGTTCGTCTCGGTTTCCGAGATGTCCGTTCCTGCGTCATACACTCCGAGTATGATGTCCACGGCGATGTGCCAGCAGTCATCATCGTCTTCTGTCTTGCCAGTATCGAACCGAACGATGAAGTACGGGAAGTATTGAGCCGGATCGTCTTCGTCCGACTGGGTGATTGGTAATCTGTGGGCATACCCTTTTACTCCCACCACTTGTTCGCCGTCCGTATTCTGGGTGACCACATCCTTTAGGAGCGTCTCCACCTCTGTTATCAAATCGTCTTGCAGATTCTTGAAAGTCATAAAATCGCACCTCTCTACATAATCTTGGCAATCTCCGCCTGAATTTCATCGTGCAGTCTCTTCTTGACCTTGTCTTCCATATCGCCCTGTCCTCCACGCTTGCCTTGGTAGATCTGCTCTACCATCTTCGGTACGGAGTTGCCGTATAACACCCTGATCGGGTGCCGTTCCTTACCCTTCCTTTGAGCCATCAGTCCTGCCGCCTGTCCACCTGAAGGGATGAAGGCTGCACCGCCTGAGTCTGTGACCAGTTTCTTCAGTCCACTCTTTGTGATGTCCGCCTTGCCTCCGGCTTTCGGGTATGAGGTCTTGAAACTCTGAAGTGTGGGAGGTTTTCCCTTGGAGCGTATCGTTGCCTGCAGATTGGTCGGAGTTGCACTGAACTTCTTTATATCGCTGTTAAAGCGTCCGACTTTCACGGTATAGCCTTGGCTTCTGCCCTGCTTTATCATCTTCATCGCCACGGTTGCGGTTCGGTTGATAGCATTTCGCAGATGCCTCGGTGCTTTTTCCATGTCCTTCAGCTTCGACATGACTCTATGGAGGTCTTTTTGATCTACCTCGATGTATATCTGACTCATGCTCTGTTCGCCTCGATCGTTATAGAATAGATTCCGTATTCATCCACCGCATCGGCTACCCGGTATATCTTTCCGTCCAGATTGAGGATTGCTCCCTGCTTCGGCATCGCTCCGAAGTCCGAAGCTGCCACATAGATCAGCTTCTGGTTCGTGTAGACACCGTCCACATTCTGGTTCATCCTCTTCTCACGCTCGATCTGCTCGTTCGTGTCTATCTGAACTGGCATATCCTTACCGTTGACCTTATGGATGTCTGAAAATTCATCAGGGTTTAAGAAGGTCTGATGCACATCTCTGGCTATAATGTCCTTGAATGCGCTCATCTACTTCGCTCCCTTCTTGGTTGCCGCTTTCTTGGCTGTGGCTTTTGCTTTCGGCTCTTCCACCTCCGGCTCTTTATCCTTTGGTGCTTTAGCTTCAGGCTCGACCGCAGGTGCGTTCTTGGTCTCGTCTATCCATTCCGCACTTTCGGCTTCGAGCCACGCTTCAACCATCGCCTGATTGTCAGCAGGCAGCTGTTCGCCTACCTTGTACTGCTTGGAGCGGTACAAGATAGGACGCTTCGCTGTCAGCTTCATGCGTTGATCTTGACGAGAACCTTCGCATCGTCAGCCGCTGCTGCCGCTACGGCATAACCTGCGAGGGTGTTGCCTGTGGATGTAGCCGTGATCACGCTGTCAGTTGCATCCCAGTACACTGCCGCTCCGGCTGTGATGGCTGCGTTATCCTTCGGGAACTCGAACACGCCCTCTACGATGAGTGCGCCCTTCGCTCCGTTCGGGATGTCTCCGCCTGCTACTGCGATGCGGCTGCCGTATAAAATTACTGTGTTGGCTTCGATGTCGGACCCGGTGCTATTGACATAGTCGAGGTGTCCGCCATTCTGCCAGAACTTTGCTTTTGCCATGGTATTTTTCCTCCTCTCTCATTAAAGAGCCACGCCAGGGTTCTTTGCGATGCCTCTGAAGTCTCTTACGCTGATGCCCCAGTCGAGATAAATATCCCAAGTGAAGCCGAGGACTCCCGGTGCCTCCATTCTGCGGACGGTAGGTGTCTCCTGTCCGTTGAGGTAGTCTACCTGGATTCCTCTTGCGCTGCTCTGATCCGCTACCATGAACCAAGGGCAAGCACCAGAGCCTGCGAGTGCGTTCAGGATCGGAGACTGCACGATCTGAAGCGGATAGTTGTACAGAGGGTTGATGTCGTTGTTTGCGCTGCCAGTTACCTGTGCGCTGTGGAAGATTACGGCGAGGTCGAACTCGTAGCCGACAGGCACGATAATCTTTGCAGGGTTGATGTAGATTGCATCGCCGAACTGGTCGGTCTGCTTCTGCATCTGGAGGATGATCTCCTGGATGGATGCCTGTGAAGGCTTGCTGCCATTAGCCACGAGGTTCTTGTGGGTTGCATGGAACAGTGCAGTTCCATCGAAGATGGCAGGGTTGTTGAAGAGGATACCGTACACCTGCTTGTCGATGGTCTTCTTTGCGGCTGTCGCATAAAGACCAGGCACTCTGGTGAGGAACCCGATATCATCGTTGATGAATGCCTGACGGGTCATGCTGAACTGCTTACCGTAGGTCTTCAGCTTACGAGAAGGCAGAAGCTCGGTTGTAGGCTTATCAGGATGGATTTCGCCGTTCTCAGGCACTTCGAGGAAGTCACCCACTCCACCGATCACATACTCGTGGTCTGCGGTCTCCTTGAAGTCAGGGAGTGTTCCCTTTGTGGTGAACTCCTGGAAAGTGGTAGGCACATGGTTATAAAGATCCACGATGCTCTTCTTGATGGTCTGATCCATGATTGCCGGGAATGCTGCGGAAGGGTTGTAGAACTGGCGGCATAACTTGTCGTACAGTTCGCTTCTGTCCATGCGCAGGAGTGCGCTCTGGCTCTCTCCTTCTCTTGTCAAGCACTCGATAGCGATGTCACGAAGGCTCATGCCTCTGAATGACTCAGCTCCCTCTGCAGGGTTCTGAACCTGAAGACCAGAGCGCATCATAAGTCCATCGGATACTGCTCTGCGGAACTTGTCACCCTCATCGACTACCCCGGTGATGCCGGAGCCGATAGGTGCGCCGTCTGTCATCAGCTTCTCCATGATAGCTGCTCTGGTACCCTCTACGGATGTACCCTTGCTGATGTACTCGGATGCGTCCATGTTGAAGTGGCGGCACATCTCCTCGATGGAGCGGATGCGCTCACGCTCTTCCTTGATGGCTCTTGCCTGAATGTCCTTTGCGGACTTCTGGCCGTCCTCATCATCGTCATCGTTGCCACCCTCGTCATCGTCATCATCCTTGACGCTTCTCTGATTAGCGTGGCCAGTTGCTCCTACTGTCGCATCGTATGCGTCAATAGAACGCTGCAGACTGTCGAACTCTTTGAGTTCGTCCTCTGTCATTGCTCGGTTCTGGGACTTCGCAAGTGCGAGGAGTTCCTGCTGACGAGCAATCATCTGTTCTCTACTCATTGTGTGTTCCTCCTTGTGAAATGTTTTTGTTGTATTGAAGTTGCCGCTTTTTAGTCTCGTAGATAGCAGTATCCACGCCGCCCTCTGCGGAGCGTCCTACACCCACTGTCGGGTCAGCCGGAACCGAGACGATGCTTATCTCGTAGGGTGCCCACTTCCTTGCGATTGAGCAGGGTCCGGTGTACTTGCCATCTGCCGACTGTTTATTCGGCATTACTTCCTCCCATGAGTCCACGAGGTATCCTACTGATACCCCCTTCAGGGTTCCGCCCTCTACCTTCTTGAAGATCTTCTCTGAGTCTTCGTCTGTGTCGAAGGTGACCTCGGCTTCGCCTCTGCCATTTTCTATCCATGCTCTTTCAATCTTGCCGATCACGGCATCCCGATTGTGGTTATAGAGCAGGACTCCTATCTCATTCAGCCGGGTGAGGTCTACCGCTCCCTCTGAATGGTCGAGTATTTCGGGACCGAACCATCTTTCGTATGGCTCTTCGGAACTGAAGGAAAGCCTGAAGGTTCGCTCTTTGTCCTCGACTGCTCTGATCTTGCAGTCGAGAAGCTCACGAGTGCCTTTATTCTTTTCCTTCATCGTCTTCGGGTCTTTCGTCTCCATTGTCCTCTGGAGATTCGCCGCCCTCTTCTTCTGTAAGCGTCTGTTCATCGCCCTGTTCCTCCTGTTCTTCTTTGTCAGACATCTTTCCGTCAAAGAGTATTGATGAGAAGTCTTCCAGTCCTTTGCTCTTTGCGTACTCATTCACTTCTGCGATGTCATCTATCTGGGTGCGCCAGTCCGTACCCTGTTCGGCTGCTATCTGCTTGTAGGTCTTGACTCCGATATTGAGAGCGGTCTTCATCGCTCCTGATTCCTTCTGCGGATCTATCCACTTCTTCGGAGGCTGTATCCACTCGTGGGCGAGGTATTCGTCCTTCTTCTCCCAGAAGTCTCTTACCTGCACGATTCCTGAAATCACGCAGGATATCACGAAGGTCTCATATATCTCATCCAAGATGGAGAGGATCTTCTCCTTTTCCTCCTGGAAGGTCATTTCATCCTCGATGGCTCCCTGCCTTGCTGATGCGTAGTTCGTTTCGCTCATGTCACGGCTTGTGGCTTCGTAGGAGAGACCCTGTCCTGCTCCGACCAGTCTCTGCTGCAGCTTCACGAACGATGTTGCATCTGCAGACTGTCCTGTCGGATTGACTACCTGAACCTCATCTCCTGCATTCAGCTCCTTGATCATGCCGGGTGTGAGGGTCTTGCCATCGTATGAGGTTTTCCCCTGCGTATCTGATATTCCGCTTCGTCCGATTCCTGAAACAGGCAGCTGCTTCTTGATGAAGACGGAGAGACAGGCTTCTATCCTCTGCTTCACCGATACCGCCGTGATGAATTCGTTCACATCTCGGATCCTTGTGACTGTCGGACTCATGTCTGACATCTCCCTGATCTGCGATGGTCTCTTCTTCGTGAAATAAAAAATCACATCATCGGCCTTCACATAGACCGGGGATGCGATTGAGTATCCGTCTACCTCGTACCGCCGGATCCAATATCCGACCGGGCGATTGTATTCGTTGTATTCGATTCCTCCTACTACCTTGTGGTTCTTGTCGTGGGGAGACTCGAACCCGGTATCCAGTTCGTCTACCTCGACCATCTGAAGGGAGAAGGGTACCATTCCGTCCTTCGTGTATCGCTTCACGAAGAGGATTCCTCCGTCTACCTTCTTCCTGACTACCGCCATTCGGAGCATCTCGTTCAGATTCTGCTGCCCGGTCACATCGCAGTTCCTTGCCTTGCACCACTTCTTCCAGAGTTGCTCCAGTTCCTTATTCAGCTTTGTGTTCTTGCCCTTTGCCTGGATCTGAAAGCCTGAACCGATGATGTTTCTCTTGTATGCTCCGAGTACGGAGTTCATCACATCGGAGTTGCGTTCCAGGTCTCTTGCTCTGGCTCTTACCCATTCACGGCTGTTCCTGTCCGTGACTTCTGCCGATTCGTTTGAAACCCTCCACCCGGAGTTCAGTCTTCCAAAGTCTCCGGCATCGTAATTTCGCAGTTCATCGTATGCATTTCTCCATGCCGCTCTTCTGGCTGCTGCCTCAGGGTTGAAGAAGGCGATCACATTATCTATCCATGCCATCTTTCCTACCTCCCATCGAAATAAGCCACGAAGGTGTTATCAAACAGCGAGGTGTCTCCCTCTGAAGCGAGAGCCGCCTGCAGTTCCTTCTTTCGTGCCAGTAGTGCGGAGTAGTCTGCTCTGGTCAGCTTTCGGGATCCTATCGTGTAGGATTGGCCGCCCAGGGCGATGCTCGACAGAGCCTGCTCGACTTCTGCGAGTTCTTCCTTTACGGTCTTAAGATCTGCCATGCTCATTCCTCCTTATATCCAGTCTTCATTTGCTTTTATCCACGACTCTTCCGGGGATTCCTGTTGCTCTTTCGGTCGCTCTTTTTTTTCTTCGACCTTCTGCTCTTCCATCAGATGCATCGAGCGAACTCCGAGGATGTCGGCTCCTGCGAATGCGTACACTTCGGTGTCGAGGTAGTGGTTGTCGGTGTGGCTTGCCTTCAGTTCCCACACCTGCACAAGCTGTTCGCCTCTTTTGATCTGGACTTTATGCTCCGCAGTCACCTGCTTCGCATATTCCATGTCGCATCCGTTGTAAACCATCCACGCTCCTCTGCCGTTGTCCTTCTTCATTCTGGCAGCGATCATGTCTTTGTACTTGCCGCCATCGACCACGCAGAGGTTCATGCCGTATGCTTTGCTGTCGGTCTTGTTAATCTTTGAGAGGTGAAAGTGCTCGGTCATTACTCTGCTCGAACCTTTGACCGGGAGTGCCCAGTCTGAATTGTTCGCACAGAAGTCATAGACCGCATCGGTGTCAAAGCCGGAGTCGATGAGGCAGAGGCTTACGACCAGTTGTTCTCCGTTCTCCTTCATGTATCCGTAGTTCATTACCCTCTCGATGTCTGCCCAGGACATCGCCTGTCCGTGGCAGATGTTCTGGCTTGTGATGAAGTTCCCCCATGCCCTGATCGTGTAATAGATGCAGGTCTCCTGAACATCGACTCCTCCTGTGAGGAATTTCGCCCAGGTCGGTACCGTGAACTCATCGAATTCTGTCTGCCTCTCCAGAACCACATCTGCCGAGGTGGTCAGCCTCGTGTCTTCCCACGGCTCTGCAAGCCATGAGTTGATGAAGTTCTGTAGCCTCTCGTTATCGCCCTGGGAGTTTATCCATTCCAGAGCGATTTCCGAGAAGCGAACGAAAGGAGAATATAAGACCGATATCCAATAGCCTATTTTTCTTCTGGCGGAGTTGTTTTCTTTGACTATCCGCCATTCTCCGTACCGCAGCATCTGCGCCTTGTGCTGATCGTTGATCACGCATCCGCATTCCTGGCACACATAGACCGCTTGGTCTGCCCGATCCGAAGCTGTGAGGTCTTCCTCCTTCTTCGGGAACTGCAGATTTGCGAATTTGAGTTCTATCATCTCTCCGCAGTGCGGACATGGTGCGAAGTAGTGCTTCTCCACATCGCAGTCGAGCAGGTTCTTCCAGATGTGACCGCTCTTGATGGTCGGTGTGGATGTCATATAGATTTTTCTGTTTGCAAAGGTCTTTGTTCTTTCCTTCGCCAGTGAGATCGGGTCCGCCTCCTTCTTCGATGCTCCCGGATATTTATCCACCTCATCGAGGAAGAGGTACTTGATTGCCCTCGATGCAAGGCTCGAAGGCGAGTTCGCTCCTGAAATGGTGAGGTACATTCCCTCGAACTGCATCTCCAGTTTCTGGCTCCGCAGTTCATAGAAACGCTCCCGAAGCGTAGGCGATGCCAGGAGCATTGGCTTGATGCGGTTGTCTGATATGGACTCTCCCAGTTTGTCTGAAGGATAGACCACCATGCTCGGTGCAGGATCCTGTCCGATGATGTATCCGAGCATATTCAGCTCCGCCTCTGTTCCTCCGACCTGCGTACATTTGCAGAAGACGATCTCCTCGGTCTCGTAGTTGTTCAGCTCGTTCATTATCTCCGTGAGGTACGGGGTCTTGTCGTTTCTCCACGGTCCCGGCATAGCAGCTGTCTTTGCATCGAGCATTCGGTACTTCTGCGCCCATTCGCTGACGCTGATGTCCTCTGGTGGCTTCAGCTGCCGGAGTGCCTCGTGGATATATGAGGCTACCTCATATTTCTTTCGCCACTTACGGCTCCTGCGTTTCGCCACTCAGTATCTCCTTGACATCCTTCGGCTTCGCTATGCCTGCCACCACGAATGAGTTAAGAAGCTCTGCGATTTCGCTTGATACTTCCTTCTCTACTCGCCTTGCTTCGAGCGGTTCGATTGACCCCGAAAGCATACCGCTTATCCTTGCAGGCATTGACATTGCGAATTTTTTGAAAACTACGAAAAACTTCGCATAATCGAGGCGGACTTCCTCGATGGAGATATAGTCTCCTGCCGCTATTGCTGTCTTCAGCCTGTGAAGTTCTCCCTGGGATTCCCTCAGGGCGATGTCTGCCTCCATCTTCTGCTCACGCAGCTCTATTTCCTTATCCGTTCTGTGCGCTTTTCCGTATGCCTTGTCTGAAAGGTAGGAGATGTACTTCTGCACAGTCGGTATCAGGTCGTATCTTCTGACTGCTCTTCCATCCTCCACGGATGCAGTCGTTTCGATGATGCCCTCCTGGGTGATCTGCTGCACCCTGCGGACGGTCACTCCGAAGATTTGAGCGATTATTTCGACCCGGACGAGGTTTTTTGCTTCTTTTTGTTCACTCATCGCCGTACCCCCCCCCCGATCAAATTCGGACATATCGAGAGAGAGGTTTGCTATCTCTTTGTCCATGCTCATTCCTCCATGATTGCGGTCTGGCCTGTGAAGTTCTCCCACCTTTTCACGATGACATCGCAGAATACTTCATCGAGTTCCATCAGGTATGCCCTGCGGTCGAGTTGCTCTGCGGCTATCAGCGTTGTTCCTGATCCTCCGAATGGGTCATATACTGCCCAGTCCTGTCTGCTTGAATTCTTCATCAAGCGTCCGATCAGTGATACTGGCTTCATTGTCGGGTGGATGTCATTCCTTGCAGGCTTCTTCTCGTAAATTACCGAGGTTCTGTCTGCCCAGGCTTTTCGCAATTCTTCCAAATATGCCACCAGTTCCGATTTTTTCATGCTCTCGAAGTCGAGTTCGTCTTCGAGGATCACGGTATCCTGGCTTCTGTCGTGTATAAAGTAGTGGCCTGCTCCTTCTTTCCATCCGTAGAGGATAGGTTCGTGCCGCCACTGGTAGTCCTGCCGTCCGGGTACGAAGGTGTTCTTCTCCCAGATTAAGCATTGAGCCAGTTTCAGTCCTGCATCTTCATACTTTTGTCTGAAGACAAGGCCGTTACTGTCTGCGTGAAAGACATATATTGCCGCTCCTTCTCTCATGGCTGCGGCTGTCTGAAGGTAGAAGTCTCCGAGAAATTCTGCGAAGGCTTCATCGCTCATGTTGTCGTTGAGGATCTGCGACTGCTCCCGGCTGTCTTCGATACCCATCGCTTCGCTCATATCCTCGACCTTGTCTCCGTATGCCACATTGTATGGCGGATCCGTGATCACGAGGTCGATTTCCTCTCCGTTCATGAGGGTTGCCACATCATCCCGGTCAGTGGAGTCTCCACACATCAGGCGATGCCGTCCTAAAAGCCAGACGCATCCTCTGTGGCTTCTGGTGTTCTTCCTTGCTTCTGCCTCCGCCTGCTCTTCATCAAAGTCGAGGTCTTCCTGCGCCTCTTCAATATCAAATTTCACTTTCAGGTCTTCCAGTTCGTTGTGGGTGAACCCTGAAAGCTGCATATCAATGTCTGAAAGGTCTAACTCGATGAGGAGTTCGTACAGTTTCTCCTCATCCCATTCGCCTGTGATTTTATTCAGGGCGATGTTCAGTGCCTTTTCCTCTTCCTTGGTCTTGTCTACCACGACCACATCCGCCGTGTCATATCCGAGGTCGAGCAGGACATTGTATCTCTGGTGTCCACCGATGATGGTACCGTCCTTATTCGCTATGATCGGATCCACAAATCCGAAGGTTTCAATGCTTCGCTTGATCCGTTCATACTCTGGGTCTCCCGGTTGAAGTTCGACCCTTGGGTTGTATTCGGCAGGGTGTAGCCATGACAGTGGCTTCTCCTGCACATCCAGTTTCGCTGCTCTCATATGCCTCCTATGCCGCCCTCGTAACGAAACGGCAAAAAAAATTTAATTCATATCTGGCAAAATCCCGGGCTTTCCTCGGACCCGCAGGCCGCCCCCGGTCAGGTAGTACCTACGGCTCGACCGACCGCCCAGTCAAGTTATCCACATTCTGCCAGTCATTTGTGGATAAAAAAGAACAGCCTCTCGGCTGCTCAACGCTCCTCTCGTGGAGGTGCGGTTCATCTCTTCTCTTTGTCCACGCTATCATCTTAACACAGAACTTTGTCCGATTGTGTCCGATGTTGTATGATGTCCTTCAAAGCCTTATGTTGCAAGGCTTCGAGCCTTGTTTTGTCTCTCTCGCTTGTGCGCTTTGTTGTCTCTCTGCTCTGCTCTTCTTCTGCTCTCTCTTGTGATGCGTGGTGTATATTCTGCCCCTATATGTCCTGCTCTATACCCCCCTGTTATTCTGGTACCCCGGTAGTGGGGTGCTATTGCCCTGTCACTTTCTGCCTCTGCATAGGGTCTTGTATATGCCCCTTGTTTTCGGGGTCTTTATCCCACCCTTATTCCTGGTGCTTATTCTGGGATATGCCCCCGACCTTGTATTTTTGACCCTGATTTTATCCTGTTTTTGCCCTGAAAATCGAGCATTTATAAGCCGTTTTGATTTCGGGCATTGCTTTTTCAAATCCCATTTTGAAATCCCGACCCGGTTTTGGGATGCCCGATTTCAAAATCAGGCTTATTTTTTCCGCTTCTTTTTTCTGAATTTGGATCTGGGATTTCCACCCCCATTTTGGTTTTTTGACCCCCCACTTGATTTTTCAGCCTTGCGCCTTTTCTCCTCAGTGGTTATATACCAGTCGATATAATCGGCTTCGTTCTCCTCCACCATGAGGGCGATCTTTGGGAAATCGAGCAGCTTGTCGATGGTCTCGTTGTAGATGTCATAGCATCTGGACTTGCTCATCGGGATTGCGTCTGCGGTCTCCCCCATATTGAGTCCATCCAGGTGGCGGAGTTCAAAAATTCGCCTTGCGATTTCGCCCTGCGGTATAAAGTCGATGATATCCATGACCTGAACGATGGCTTTATCGATCTCATCCCTCTGCTCGAAGATCCGCTCTTCGATTTCTGAAAGTTTGAAAAGGATCGAGGCTGCTCCGTCTCCGACTCCGGCACTCCTTGGCATAGGATCGTATCCTGGAGATTTAATCGGATTTTTTCTGTCTTCGTTGATCCGCTCCAATCTTTCCAGAAGCTCTTTTTTGTGATGCTCCGCTCTTCTCACCTGACCGAGCATCCATTTGAGGACATCCCTTGCATCTTCTCTTTCCATTTCCTTCTACCTCCCTGTCTTAAAGTATGCCTCGATGATATCGAGAGCCTCTTCTCTGTATGATATAAAGTCCGCCGTTCCGCCTGCTTCTCTGATCCACTTGACCGTCTTTTTCTGAAGCTCCGACTTTTTGTTGAAATATGGCCGCTTGACTTCAAATCCGAAGAAGTGACCGTCAATAATTGCCATCAGATCGGGGATTCCGGCTTGTGAATATTCGCCTTGTGCAATCTTCACGACCAGAGCCTGTGGATATCTCTCCTTGATGGCTTCTTTGATCTTCGCCTGGAAGTCTCCCTCCTTCGGCACCCATTTCCTGACGATTTTCTCCGCCTCTTTCCTTGTGATCTGCTTCTCCGCCTGCACCTGCTTTATGTATTTCACTGGATCGTTTTTTGGATCGTACCAGTTTATTCGCATTTCTTCTTTCCTCCCTTGTCACATTTCCTATGGCTATTGTTGCTGTTGGATCTGGGAACCCTTCAGCATTTCTTCCGCCCCTCATGTCATTCTCCCCATTTCTTTTTCGTATTCCTCATCCAGGAGTGCTTTTGTCGGTGGGAGCATGATTGTTACTCCGCCGAAGTAGTCCGTCACTCTTTTTCCGTCCTCGACCTTTGTCTTCGCCCACTCATGATGCTCTGCCCACCAGTCCATGTCGATGATATCGTTGTGGTATGGGTACTCCGGGTCTTCCTGCTTCGTGCAATGCTTCAGCCAGTATTCTCCGTAGGCCTTGAACCATATCGTGGTGTGTATCGGGCAGAGAGCTGTGAAGAATGCATCGAGGTCGTATGTCGAGAAGAGCACTTTGCTGACTTCTTTCAGCTTTCCCTGGTCTATCCAGTCATCCAGAAGCCGATTCGTCTCTCGGATCACGCACTTCCAAGTTTCGGAGTCAGGATCCTTTCCCAGTCTCATTCCCATGGTGATGAATTCCTTCATCGCTTCGGTGGCATCGGCAGCGATTTCCTTCCTCAGCTTCAGGAGCGGCTTTTTGTATTGCTCCTTCTGTTCTGCAGTCATCTGGGTCTCGTTCCGCTTCAGTTTTCCGAGGTTTTCCACCAGTCTGTTGTAGTAGTCCTCCATGTTACACCTCCCTTTGCGTTACACCTTTGATTCGTGAAAGGTGTTAAGTGTGAAAGCCTTGATTTTACTGGCTTTGATGGCAAATGTTACACCTTAACACCTTTTTTCAGATACACACCGTCTTTTTTATCGTTACGATGCAATTTGTAAAATGTTTCATTTCCTCATGCGAGGGTATATTCATAAAAAAGGTGTAATAAGTGTTAAGTAGTAGGCTAAAGCCTTGATTTTACTGGATTTTTTACTTAACACCTTACTTAACACCTTTTGAAAATAGGTGTTAAATTTTGAAAAAAGGTGTTAAGTTAAAATCGCTTTTCAGCTCTTGGTTCGTGATGAATGCATCCGAAGTTATAATCTGTCTCTTCGAGGAAGTAGCCGCTCGTGTCGCAGGTGCAGATCCACCCTCCGTCCCGGCTATCCCCTCGCCTGTGGCTCACGCAGTTGCCGCACTTGGTCTCCCTGCCCTGCCTCTGGGACGGCATTCCGAAGTCAGATTCCCTGTTCATCTTTTCCACTCTCCTTCTTTTTAGGTTCCTTTTTCTGTTCAGGCTTCTTCTCCGGCTTCGGATCCGAAGGATTCATGATCGTCCTGAAGATCTGACTTGCCATCCCTGCTGCCGTCTGCTGCGGTTGCGGTCTGTTGGCTATGCACATGGTCACAATCGCCGCCACCTGCCCTGCGAAGTCCTCCCTGAATGTTCTGTTCATGGCTTCGTTGTAGGCCGCCATGTATGCCTGTGCGAGTTCTTTTCCGAGTTTATCCATCATATCCTCCTGTTCCAGGCTTCTATCGAAGCCATCACGCTTGCTTCTTCAGAGTCCTTCAGTCCTCCGTGGATCCTCGCTCCACACTTTGTGCAGTAGACCCAGTGAGGAAATCCGAGGCCGTTGTCCTGAATTGTTGCTTCTCCTCCGCAGAACGGACATTCATCCAGTTTTGCTATGGTTTCTTCGAGCCATTTGTTGATGCAGTCTTCACAGATGTAGCAGGACTTCCATCCTCCCTCGTATGGAAAGACCGCCGACTCATTTACGGCATATTCTCCCTTCGGGATCTCCTTCTGGCAGTAGGCGCAGGTGTGGCTCTTCCTGACCTTGACCACCTTCTCGTGGTGATGCTCCATGTTGGTGTCCATGTCATCCCCGAAGATGCCGCTGCCGATGTACATTGATTCAGGGTATTTCAATATCCCACCTCCCTGATTCCGAAGGCTACGAAGTCCGGCTCTAATCCCCACCCATTGAGGACATAGGTTATCTCGTAGACCCTCTGCTCTATCGCCTGCCTATAGGCCTGCTCCTTCTGGCTCTCAAATAGTGAAGCGTCCACCACTGTGAAGCGGATACGGTCTCCCTTCTGGTAGCCTCTGTCATTCTTCCTGATCTCGAAGGTCTTCTCTCCCTTCAGGATCGGCTCCACGAAAGTCTTCTTGATTTTGATGTTATGAGTCATCTTCTTTTCCCTCTCTATGTTCAGCTTTCCTATGTCAAACGGCTCATTTCCTGATATGAGCAGGCATCCTGTCTCCAGTAGGATCCTTCTCTGGTCTTCTGAAATGTGAACCACCTTCATCTTTTTCCGCCTCCCACCTCAATCCGCCTTGTTATCTTTCTTGCGAGTGCTCTGTCGCTCATCCCCTTGTCTCGCTTTATGCCGTAGAGTTTCGCCATATTGTCGAGGTATTTTCCTTTGATCAGCGGCTCTTTCGCCTGGTATTCTTCTCTTTTTCGCTTGAAGTCTGCGGTCATCTTCTCAGTTGAGTTCCCTGCCAGAAGTCTGAATGTGATATCTGGGCATTGCCTCCTGAATTTGTCATAATCCTCGCCCATCCCTTCTATCAATTCCCGGAGGTTGTCTGTATACTTGTGCCGTACCGGCCACACTCCGTACACCCATGTGATGTCTGCTCCGTTCCTGTCTTTGCCATCCTTCAGTGAGAAGCAGGTCAGTTCGTAGTCTATCCTTTTCCAGTCTGTCGGTTTCTCCAGTATCCACATCTCCCCGGTTGCGTCTGCGTCCGGGACATACTCTCTGGTGTCGTACTCTACCCGGTCCGCTTCGAGGTAGTATGCGTGGATCACGACTGGCATCCCGACTTCCCTCATGAACCGCATAATGTTTCCGGCTCTTGGCATTGCGTCTATGCACTGCCTGATGGTTGGTGCTACGCAGATTCTCTTGATCTGATCATCCTCGTAGCTGCTCCTGCTCTTTGGTACCCTTGGTTCAAAGTCGTAGACCTCATCGAAGGAGCAATGTATCAGTTTTGGTTTTTTCACGGGTTGTGATCCTCCTTCCTTTACTTGAATGGCAGCTCATCCTCCGCTCCTGCAGGCAGTGGCATAAAGCCTCCATCATCTTCCTCATCCATATCGCTTGCCTTGTCGAGGAAAAATTCAACAAATCGCTGATGCTTTCCGTTGAAGAATTTCACTACTGAGTAGGTCTCTCCGCTGTTGTCTTTCCTTGGTATGGCTGTGATCAGTCCTTTTTCTGCCAGATACTTCTTCGTCTTCCTCTCGTTGAAACCTTCCCTCTTCAGTGCATTGTTCAGAGCCGATGCGTAGATGTATGCCACCTTTCCGTCTTCGCTCATCATTCCGAGGCAGGCTCCGATGGCTTCTTCTCCGAAGTATTGCTGATTCGAGTTGACCCAGTCCACAAGGTAGTCGGTTGCGTTCTGGTTGACATCTCCTGAAGCTGCGCTCATCTGCTCCTTCATAATCTCCGCCGCCATCTCCTGCGCCTTCACCCATGAACCGGGTGAAATGGTAAAAGCGGAAGTATTCAGCGTCATTTGTTCCGTTTTTTGCGGATTTTTGTCAAAAATCGAGGTTTTCTGTTCAAAAATCCAGTCATTTGCCAGTGCGTCTGCCAGTGCTATGACCGCCACGCTTGCCACATGGCTGCCTGCTTTTCCTTTGCCGATGCTCTTCACATAGTCCGCCATCCGCTTGTACTGTTCCTGAATATCAGCCTCCGGGATCTCTGCCAGACGCTTTATGAATTCGGGTCCTGCCCATCCGCAGTTCGCTGCGGAGTCCTGGTGCATCTGTCCGGCTTCTGCCTCTGTCTCAAAGGGTCCTCTGTAGATTTCAAGCACACGGGTTCCGACACCAGTCTGGGATGATCCTGTTGTGATTGGCTCTTCGCCTGTGGCCAGTGCGATGGTTCGCCATCTGTTTACTCTCTGGACTCCTCCGTCCTTTGCTCCTCTGGTCTTTCCTTTTCCTTCACCGATCATGTACACGAGGCTTTCCAGTTTGCTCTGGGCATACTGCCCGGATCCTGCTGCCTGTCTCTCATCGATACCGAGTGGCAGATCTGAGAAGAATGCCGCCGTTCTTTCGAGTCCGACCTGCGTGGTGTTGAAGTTCATCATGAGTCCGTCTGGCTCTCCCCATACAGAGAGTGCTGCTTTGAGTGCCGCAGTCTTTCCGCCTCTGGCATCGCCCCAGTTGTACACGAAGAAGGTTCTCTGATGCAGTATCTTCAGCATCGGTGCTGCGAATGCCGCCGCAAGTATGAACCTGAACTTGTTCTTGTTCCTGTGAGCCTGCATCGTGGCTTTCCATCCTTCGAAGGTGCCGTTCGTATGATATGCAGCTGCTACGCTTGCCTGGGTGGAGTCGATGTCGAGGACGATATCTTCTCCTACTCCCGGTATAAATCTCTTTCCCGGCTGCCATCCGAATGTGGATGTGCTCTCCGCCCAGTCGATGATGTCATCGTTTGCGACTTCCAGAGCCGATAAGAAGCGGATCACCGCTTTTGCGTTCTCTGATGTGACCATGCATCCGAGGTCTGACAGGACGCTTGTGCCCTTGGTTGTGAATATCGTTGACCTTGGAAGTATCGCCGTTCTCCACACCTTGCCTTTTCGCTCCGTCCGCATGAAGGCTATCTCCATCTTCTCTTCGTCCGTGTCGAGGCTCTTTATCCTTCTGGTGAGCAGGATCGGTGTTCCGCAGATGATCGTCTCCTCATATGTCTTTGAGTCCACCTTGTAGATCCCGGTCTCATCGTATTTGTACCATGCAGGTGTCCGAAGGTTGACAGGTGCGCCCTTTATCGCTTCGGGTATCTCCTCAGGCTCTTCGAGGTCTATCTCCTTTGCTCCTTTTAAGAGTTTCAGGATTTCCTCTCTGGCATCGTCCTTCCCCAACTTGATCAGGAAGTCGGACGGATCCTTGCATCCTTCCCTGTCTCCGCAGGAGAATGTGTAGACCTCGCCTTCAAAGCCTCCCCTTCGCAGTCCATCGAGCGTCTTCCTGATGAAGGTATCGCCGCCTGAGTCCTTCTCTTTGTGAAGGTATATCTTCATGCCCTGAAGCATTGGAGCGTGTTCCGCTTTGAACATTGACGCTCCCGGTACTCCCAGAGCCGCCAGTCCCATGTACCATAGGCTCTGGGTATCGGATTCCCCTTCGCAGAGGATCACACTGTCTCCGCTTCGGATGATCGGCATCCTCCACTCTCCGTACAGTCCGATCTTGCCCCTGCTGCCGTACTTCCACCTGAAGTCCTTATGTGCGTATCTCTTTCGGAATGTCTGGACTTTGCCATCCTCTCCGAAGTATGGGATCTTCATGTATGTGACCCCGGCTTTTCTGTCGGTCTCCGTGGAAAGTGAGCAGAACTCTGTCAGCCATTTTTCCGGCAGATGCTTATCCTTTGCATACTGCTCCAGGCTGTAGCTCCTGCTCTCTGGTGTTTCGGGTTCGTCTTTTCCGTACTGGTGGAGGATCTCCTTGTACGCTTCGGTGGTGTCCGTTCCGTGCATCTTCGCATAGAAGTCGAGGAAGTTTCCGCCGATCTCCTCCGTGAAACAGTGCCATTTTCCAGTTTTTAAGTCTACCGAGAAGCTGTTGTTCCTGTCGCTGTGAAAAGGACAGAGGCCAGTCATATGTCCGCCTGCTACCACCGCTTTTTTGATGTGAGGACGGTATTCTGCTTCGTAGTTTACGAAGTCATCTATGTTTGGCTCTGTTCCATTCCTCATATCTTCTCTTCTCCGTTTCTTCGATGTATCGTGAGGCTTGTGCCTCTGTAAGGTTCACCTTTTCGGGTTGGATCCCAAGCTGAACCGTCAAGTATTCCAGATCTGCTTTCATTCCTTCTGATATCCTGCCGTCTATCGTGGCAAGCATCGCCGAGTCGCACATCCGCATCATCAGGTGTCCGGCTTCGATCCCGAAGTCACGCTCCCACCCTTCATCGTTCATGAACTGCGTGAAGTATAGGTGCGGCACTATCGGTACATCTCCGTATTCCGTCACGAGGTTGTATGCCATCGCTGATGCAAATCTGCGGTTGAACTCTACCCTTGCAGGCTCTTCGCTGTGGTACTGGCTGATGATGAATACTTTTCTTCCTGCCTGAGGGTGCAAGTTCTTGTCATCCCGGTACTCGCAGAGTCCTGCGTATTGGTATGCGTCCGTTTCTTCCTTCCTCGTGAATGTGTGATATAATCTTGCCGCTCCGATGTAAAATGCCGAGTATGCATTTTTGTTCTGCAGGATGTTCTCCGCCTCGTCTATATCTTCAAAAGTTCCCAGTATGTCCTGGATGATGTTCTGATCGCAGTAGTCTCCTCGCATCAGCACCCTCTCATCCGTTCCGCCGGGGAACATATCTCTTGTCAGTCTTCTATCCATTCAGGTTGCGCCTCCTTTTTGGTATTGCTCCCAGAGCCGAGACTCCGGGAGCGTTATTGTTAATTGAAGGGCAGTTCTTCGTCTACTCCTTCGGGGATGTTCATCCATCCATCGTCCGTGGTCTGCGGAGCATTCTGGGCAGGCTGTGAGGTGTTACCACTGCCGCCGCTACTCTGCGATGCCGCCTTGCTCTCCACGAATTCCACCGCCTCTGCGATCACATCCGTGGTGTAGATGGTCTGTCCGTTCTGGTTCTGGTAGGATCCTGTCTGGATGCGACCCTCGATTGCGATCTTCATTCCCTTATGGAAGTATTTCTCGATGAACTCCGCCGTCTTTCCCCAGGCGATTACTCTGGGGAAGTCTGCATCCGGCTGTCCTTCCTGCTTATATCTTCTGTCTACTGCCACGCTGAACGATGCCATAGTGCTGTTTGCAGTAGTCCTGATGTCGGGGTCTCTTGTGAGTCTCCCTACGATGATGACCTTATTCATCCTTCTTGCCCTCCTTCGCCTCTTCTACTGGTGAAAACTGCGCCATCTCTGCGAGTGCCTGAGTCAGCTTGTCGAGATCCTTCAGGTTCGTATGATTGCCCCTGAATGTCTTCTTGTACCACTCCATCATTTCCTTGTTCTTGGATCCGCCGAGTTCGTTCGCCTTGGCTGTGATCTGATCCTGAACCTTCTTGATCTCTTCCGCTCTCTCTGCAGGAGACTTGACCGGGTCTCCATCGTTCGCCCAGTCATAGAGAGCTTCGCCATCCTTCTCATCGAGAACCTTCATCTTGCCCTCGAAGATGTGGGTGTTATCCTTTGCCGCCTCTGCCAGATGCGTCTCCTGATCAATCATCCAGGTCACCATGTACTCATACTCGATGTCCTTGTCCTGCTGCACGCCGACACCGACCTTCTTCGGAGCGAGTTTTCCTTTGCTGTTGGTCTCCATCACATATTCGTCCTTGCCTCTGCCTGTGACGATGATGTGAGCAGGAGCGAGAAGTATCTTCTCGATAATCTTCTTGTTCGACTTCTTGAACTTGCCCCATGCCTGAAAACTGTTGTCACTCTTTGCCGTTGCCGTGATCGCCTGCACCTGATCCTGCACCCAGTTCCAGAGATGCGTCATGGAGTCGATGATGATCACCTTGTATCCTGCTTCGAGGAAGGCATCGATTGCCGCCTCGTAGTATTCGGGACTGTATTCCTCCAGGCTGATGAGGTCGTAGTCGAACTCGTTAGCGTAGAGCTTATCTCTCATGCCTTCGGTACCGATGTATCCGATCTTCGTTCCCTCTCCCTCTCTGCCTGCGATTCCTGTTGCCATCCGAAGAGCGGAGTATGATTTTCCACTCCCGGAGGGTCCACCGATGAGAGCCTTCACATAGATCTGCTCCCTCTTTGCGTGTTGAATGGTTAAGTTGATCTTTGCCATGGCATTCTTCTCCCTTCTCTTATTCCTCGGTGCTGTCTTCGTCTGGCTCTTCGAAGCCGTCACTGTCAGCGAGTGCCTGTTCGATTGGTGTCGGGTTCCAGTTTTCCTTGTAGAGGTCATTGGATACCCTCTTTGCTTCTGCCGCCATGATGGTGGCCGTGTGGATCACATCCGCCAGTGCATTGGCTACGGATTCCGTCTTGTCTACCGCTACGCTGTCATTCTGTGCGAGGCTGTCCAGAAGGTCTCCCATTCCGTCCTTCAGGCTCTTCATCGCCTTGATCACATTCTGGTGAGCGTCTGCGAGGAGTCCGTACCCCTCGTGTCGGTTCCTGACCTGTCTCTCCCCGGTCTGCTCCTTGCGCAGCTGCGTTGCGAACTCGATCATGACATTCACATTCTCCTCGATGGTTCGCTCCGAAGTGAGGCGGCAGTCGAGATTGAACTGTCCGTATTCGTCTGTCTCTTTGTACATCAGCTTTCCCTCCTTGCTTTGATTGCGTCCTTAACTTTGGACTTTGACTTTGTATCCTTTTTTCTTCTGGTGATACCGATCTCATCGTAGGTGTTCAGTACCGCCATGACTTCCTCCGGCACTCCTTCTTCAGTGTCTGCGAGTTCTGAAAGAGCCGAGTTGAGGCTTCTCCAGTTGATATCCTTCTTGACCAGTCCGCAGAGTGCAGGATCCTTTTCGAATGGTTCGAACTTATCCAGTCCTTCCTCTTCGAGGTCTCCCTGACTCTTGAAGCTGTACTTCGTGGTCACTCCCGGTGTGTAGACATAGTCTCCGTCCTGGGCATCCGCCATGTCCGCATCGCTGATTGCTTCTGCGAGATCAATCTGGATCTGCTTGTATGCCTCATTGTTTGCCTTTGTCTTCTCTGCCAGTTCGTCCTTCTCCGTGCGGAGTCTTTCGTACTCATCGATCAGTTCTTTGATTCTTCCGTCTGCCATTTTCATTCTCCCTTCTTTTTGCTTTGATTCAGCTGTTTCCATGATTTCGGTTTCGTACATTCTTCTGCCGGATGTCCGTTGCCGTCCGTCTTGTATCCGAGTGTGCATCCGTGAGCCTCTCCGCTCATCGGATGACCGCCTGTGTCTGCCGCATAGCAGCCTTTACAAGTTTTATTCATTGATACCCTCCTGCTTCTTGTATTCCTCCATGGTCGGTCTTCTTCCATCGAGGTCTTTCCATCTGTACAGTTCCTTCTCTTCGTCCTGCCATTGCGCTTTGTAGCAGCTCCGGCAGGAGCATCTTCCTGAAAGCCATCGCATCTCTCCGAAGTATTCAGGCTTGCCGCAGTGCTTGCAGATCACGATTTTCTTCATCTCATCCATCACTTGAATATCTCCTTCCAGTTATCCACTATCTTGGTTGCGAGGTCTTCCTTCTTTCGGAGTGCTCTTGTGATCTTCTCATCCACGCTGTCAGCGCATACCAGGTCGATGTAGGTGCAGACATTTCTCTGTCCGATTCTGTGAATTCTGGAGAGGCTCTGCTCGTATGTAGCGTAGTTGTAGGTCTTCGAGTAGTAGACGCAGGTGTCTGCCGCCGTTAGTGTGATTCCCACTCCTGCCGTGTCGATCTGCCCGATGAAGAGCACCGTGTCCGGGTCCTTCTGGAACTGATCGACTATGTCTCCCCTCTGTTCCTTTGGTACCGAGCCTTGAATGCTGACCACCTTCTTATCCTTCAGGGTCTTCTCCGCCATCTCGATGATTGCGTTCACTTCCGGGATGAACCTTGCGAAGACCACCAGTTTCTTTCCTCCGTCTATCACATAGTCCTCGATGATGTCCTTCAGTGCGTCCAGTTTAGCTGTGGATACCTGCTTCGGCTCTGTTGCGCCGTCCTCCACCAGAAATCCCCCGGTGAATTGCTGCAGGCGGAGCAGCTTCGTCAGTACCGTGGTCGCTGTTATCGTTCCGCCGCCTTCGATGTCTGCCACCGATTCCCTTTTCAGGGAGTCGTAGGTCTTTCGCTCCTTCGGAGTCATCTCGATGTATCTTGTCTCGAATGTCTGCTCCGGCAGGTCGAGTGCTTCTTCCTTGGTCACCCTGAATGCTATCGAGTGTTCCTTGGTTACCAGTTCCTCTTCGTTGATGGTGCGCAGCACCTTGCTCTTGAATACTGAGTGCATCACGCAGAAGTGATTCTGGAATGCGTAGTAGAGTTCTCCGAAGACCGTCTTGTCCAGAAAGCGGTACTGACTCCATATGTCTGTCACATTGTTCTGCACCGGGGTTCCCGAAAGGATCAGCTTGTACCTTGCCCTGTCTCCCAGTTCGTGCATCGCTTTGCTCTGCTTTGAGTCGTGAGTCTTGATCCTCTGGCTCTCATCGCAGATGATCAGGTCTGGATCGAAGGTCTCGATTGCGTCCTTGATATCGTCTCTCCATACGCTTTCGTAGTTGATTACCGCCACCTTCAGCTTCGGGTACGGATATTTCGTCAGGTCGTTGATGCTCCGCAGCCTCTTCCTCTTATCTCCCAGAAGGGTCTCCACTGTGAACGGATAATCTGCGAAGTCTGCCAGTTCGTGCGGCCATACCGCCACCACCGATGTCGGTGCTACGATGAGGACTCTGTCTATCTTTTTCTCCTGGTACAATGCTCCCATGATGGCGATGGCTGTCAGCGTTTTACCGCATCCCATTTCGAAGAGAAGACCGAAGCCTTTATTCTTGGCTTGCATATCCTCATCTCCTCCCTATCGTTTCGTATGTGGGTATTGCCGGAGGGCATTTCCACAAATCCTGCGGTACATATGTGACCTTCTTCAGCTGATTCTTTTCGGGTCCGTATTTCGGATTGAAACCGAAGAGGTTCACATATCTGTCGAGATCCGGCTTCTCCTCATCCATCGCTTTGGCTACTTCCATCAGTGCCTTGCAGTCATCTATCGCCCTGTGGCTGTTTTGCACTTTCCCGGACAGATGGTACTCGACTATCGCTGATTCCAGTTTGTGTGGATAGCTCCTGCGGTCTTTGTAGACCGTTAAGGTGTCGAGGTAGTCGCAGTCATTGAAGACCATCATCCATCCTTTGCCCTTTTCTCTGTTCCGATAGATGGAATAAGCCAGGAACTGAAGGTCAAACTGGGCATTGTGCGCAATCAGAAGCGTATCTCCTTTGCACTGCATAAGTTCCAGGAACTTCGCCAGAGCATCGTATTCATCTATCCCTTCGGTTGCCAGTGTCAGATCGAGGATCCCAGTCAGCTCGATGATCTTCGGTGGCAGCTCCGGCATCCTGAACAGATGAATGAATTCGTCCATCTCCTGCGTGGTACCGTCCTTGTCGATTGTTACCGCTGCCAGTTCGATGATCTGGTCTACCTTCTCCGGCTCGAAGCCTGTTGTCTCCGTGTCGAAGAAGAGTAAGCGGTCATACTTTTGAAACAGTTTTTCAAACATTCCGTCTCTCCTTTCGTTTTAGGGTTGTGATTTGTAGTTTCTATATGTCATGCGGTTTTACCGCTTGGCACCTATGCTTGTTCTTTCAGCAGGATCCTCCGTCTGCTCCGTGGAATGCTCCGGCAGGATACTTCCAGTCCTCTATGTAGACATCCTCAGTGGTAAATTCCCCGGTTTGAATGCTGTGGAGTGCTTTCTGGTCATTCCTGTTCACGCAGCTTTCAGCTCCTTCGATGAACTCATAGAGGTTCTTTTTGTTGTCGAGCGTAAATCCAAGCCTTACCTCATCGTTGTGGAGTTCTTTGAAGTCTTCCGGGAAGAGTTCATTGAAGCCTGCGTATAATCTTGGTGTGCTGAAGATGCACATTGCGCAGCTGCATCGGTTCCACCCGACTCTGTAGCATGGGTGCGGATTGATATGGTGCCTCTTTAAGAGTTCCCAGACATCCTTTTCCGTGTAATCTATGCAGCATCTCCACTGATGCACCGTCCTGTGAGCCTTCGCCTCTGCGTTTTGCCTTCCTATCTCGATTTCGTTGTACTTTGCTCTGCCTGCAGATTCTCCTCTTCGCTCCCCAGAAACGATCAGGATCTTCTTGTCCTTCCTTGTCTCCTGCAGGTTCGCCGTCACACTGTCCTGAACTGCCGCTTTGAGGTTTCCGCTGCACCATCTCCCCTGGTGCGTTCCTCCCTTTGCCGGGAATTTGTGACGCTTGCCGCCGAGGGTTTCCAATTCTTTGAGTCTGTCGAGGTTGCTGATCACGGATCCCATCACATCTATCTTCAGGTATGCGCTGCACCATCTTCTGGAGAGGTCTCCTGTCTTCGCCGGAAACTTTAGGCGGCATCCATACTCCTTCAGGAGTTCTTCCATCTCTTCTGTTGCCTGCTCCTTTAGTTCCTTGCATTTGAGGTAGTTCGGTGAAAGTTTGCACTGCTTCACTTCCCCGGTGTCTGGATCTATCCATTCGATAGGCTCCGATGCTCCGATCCGATACAATTCCCCGAAGAAGCCATTCACTCTGTACGAGACCCGAAGCGTGACTCCTTCTGCTTCTGCGACTGCTTTCACATAGTTTTGTGTGCATCGCCAGTCCATTCTTCTGGTCGGATGTCCGCCGTCTATGTCATGGTGCCAGAGTTCGATTTTCTCCTTTGGCACTCCGAGTTCTATCAGTTTGAGGTAGCAGGCCGTTGAGTCTTTGCCTCCTGAAAAGAGAACCACGATCAGGTCATATTCTTCTAATGGCAGAAGCTCCTGCAGGTAGATGCTCTCGAAGTGCTTTGTGTCCTTCCTGCCATCTATCCTCGGACGGATCCTGATGCCTTTGCCATAGATCGGATCATCCTGTTTTCCCAGTGTGACCGGGGTATCTATCGTGCAGTCTCTATCCTTCAGTGGTTCTTCCTGCATTTACCTTTTCCTCCTTGCTTTCGGTCTTATCTTCGGCTCCCATCCGAGCCTCTGTCCGCACCAGTGGCAGTGTTCATTCCCGAAGGATATAAACTTCTGGCAGTTCGGGCATTGCCATGTTCCCATGCCTCTTTCGATGGCATCCTTGACCGTTTCGTATTTCTGTATCAGCTTCTTTGCCTGCTCTGCAGCTCCGCCGTAGTCGTATATGATATCCATTGCTTCATCGAGAGCCTGCACATCCTGATTCCAGATGTTGCCTTCCTCTTCCTTATCCGCCCAGTCCTGGCAGTGTTCCTTCAGGCTCTGAAGCTGTCCGATTATTGCTTTGTAATCCATCATCCTGTCCTTCCTTCTGGCGGAACTACCCCGAAGACCATCAGAGCCATGTTCGCTGCTCTGACCTGGTGCGTGAATAGCTTCGCTTTTATCGGGTACTTATATCTTGGCGATACGCTCTTGTCCGGCTTGATCCTCTCCGCATCCACCGCCGCCTGAACGGTCAACATATCATCGAGGATTTTCTTTGCCGGAGGTATCAGTCCGCCGTTCCTTTTCAGGTTCTCCAGAAGCGGCCTCGATATTGCTCCGTACCAGTACCCTTTTTCCTTATCCTTCTTCATCATTCGCCATGTCTTTATGACCGCCTCTTCCTCTTTCGAGGCTTTGACATAAATAAAGCCATCATCAATCTTCTGCTGCATCCTGCATCTCCTTCCTGATCCGCTCCGCCCTGTCGAGGACGCTCTTTGCGTATGGACTGGCATATACTCCTGCGGAGAAGTAGTTTCTATATGCTCCGTCCGTTCCTGCATTGTAGGCTGTGAGTGCTTTTTCGTAGCTGCCATCGTATTCATCCAGAAGCCAGTCTAATAAGGTCAGTCCTACGAGGATGTTCTGGTATGGATTCTTCAGGTCTGTCACTCCCAGTCTTTCGATGAGGTCTTCGTTGTATTTCCTCACTATCTGGCAGTATCCGCTATCTTCGGCTTCTCCTATTGCATCGTAGACATACCCGGTCTCCTGCTCGATCAGAGCCACCGCCTTATCGAAGTCGATTCCTTTTTCTTTGCAAAGCACCCAGGTATACTCTTGGATGATGTCTGGGAAGTATCCGCCGCCCTTGGTGTATTCCTCTGGTATCTCATATTCCTGAAAGCCTTCGAGGTCTTCTTCGTACCAGATGATCGGTGGAGAGTTGAACGGCTCCGGGTATCGGTAGTATGCTCGTGAGAATTTCAGTTCTGTTTCTGCCCTTCTTTGCTCTGCCTCTTCGAACTCTGCTCTGGCTCTTTCCATCGCTTCTACTTCTCTGGCCGACTCTTCCATCTGCTCCTGGTAGTACGCATCCCTCTGCCTCATGGCTTCTTGGTAGTCCGCATAATTGGTGTAGTAGTAATCATCCGTTATGTAGTATCTTGCCTCCTGCATGAGCGGCTCTTCTTTGTCCTGTCCTTGCGTTGGCAGGAGCATGAAGAGCATCGCCCCGAAGGCTACGAGGATCACAGTCAGCACTGTACTCTTTTGCGCTCTCCACCACCGTTTTACGGCTTTTCTTCTGGTACGCTTTCGCCACTGCCTCCGTGTATCGCTTCTGGTATCCATCTGTGAACATCACCTCCACTTTGATTTCGTTCATCCGTTCTCACCTACTTCCATATAACCTTGATCTCCTTCGTCTCCTTATGGATCAGTGCGATGGAGATGTTATCCTCATCCTTGATCATCCAGTCCTTCCAGTTCAGTCCTTCCTTACTGATCAGCTTCTTCTGTTCATAGGTTGGTTTCTTTGGCTGCTTCATTCTTGCTCTTCTCCCTCTCTTGGATTTCCAGAACCTTTAGGCTTTCAGGTTCTTCTACTTGCCTCTTAGGCTTCTGGGTCCCGAAGTTTTGAGAGAGTTCTCCATGCTGTGAAGAAGAACTCTTTCAGGTCTCTTGCCCCTTGAGTATTCTTGGGTTGCCCTCATGCCCTGCCCTGTTGAGTGAGGCTGTTGCCTCCACCGATCTGGGTGATGCCGCCGCAGGTCCCGGCTCTTTCGGTGTCTCACACCCTGCGCTTTATTGCCTCCGATCCGCTTTTGTTTTACGAGGGTCTGCGATCTCCACCCCTCTGACGGCACTTTCCCGAACAGGGACGGTACTTGCACCGAGCGGACTTATTGCATCGGCTCCGCCAGACCTGCGTTGTTTTCGGTCAGTCGCTGCTCCCTGACCCTCTGTATTCAGTTTTTTATGCCTTCTGTTCTGCAGCCTGCTTCTGGTTGTCTTTTTCCATCGCCGCCTGCAGTTCCATGCCTGTCATCAAGAAAAGGAGATTGTTTTTGGTCTCCGTCTTCATTGATTTCAGGAGTAGTGCCATGTCGCTTGTCTTTAGGCTCTGACTTTTGGTGATTGTCTCGTTCATTTCTGCGTACCTCCTTTTTGTTTTCTATGAAACCTATTTTAGTTTGCAGAGAAACCTTTGTCAAGCGTTTTTTGTTTTCTATGAAAACATTTTGATTGACCGCTATGTTTTCTTATGGTAGAATTGTTGTAAATTCGAGAAAGGAGAAAACGCTTTATGAATGAACGGATTAAAAAATTGAGAAGTGAAATTCTGGGACTTACGATGGAAGAGTTCGGGGAGCGTGTTGGTGTTACCCGGTCAGCCATTTCCAATATAGAAAGCGGCAGGCGGAATGTATCAGAGCAGATCATCAAAGCCATTTGCCGTGAATTCGCTGTCCGTGAGGACTGGATCAGGAATGGTGACGGTATCCCTATGCTGTCTTCTGAAAATACCGAGATTGATTCTCTGGTCAGAAAGTACGACCTCTCGGAACTTGACCGCATTATCCTGAATAAGTGGATGGCTCTCTCTTCTGATCAGCGAGAAGTTCTGGATGATTTCATCCTCAGTGTCTTCTCGGATTACTCCGAGGCTTCAGCTCCTGCTGCCCCGGTTGCTCCTGATCGTGTTCTGGATCCTTCCACCGCTACGGATGAGGAAAAACTGGACGCTTATGAGCGTTATTTGACTGAAAGGAAAAAAGCGGAGGGCGAGTGATTCCGATAGAATTCTTTTTGATAGAGCCGAACTGGCGGCTCTTTATTTGACTGGAGGTGATTGTATGGGTCTTTTGAGTTTTCTCTTTGGTAGCCGTCCTGATCCTGAGGTTGAACGGCTTCGCAAAAAATCAGAGGAGGATGTCCTCCTGATTCCTGGTCGATCTGTGTATCATTTGAGCCACGGGTGCTTTTCTGGGAATGGTATAGATGAATGCGTTCGGGTTGCCCGGAAAGAAGCGGAGCAGAAAGGCTACCGCCTTTGTAAGAAATGTGAAAGGACTTATTTGCCCTTTTATAATGGTGACCCTGGTCTGGGTGTTAATGAGTAAACAAAAAAGCCGCCACCCTTCCAAGGAAAAGGTGACGGCTTCGGATTCCTTTGTCGGATGAACCGAAAGAAATCACAACCCTATTTGAATTCTACCATCTTTCGGTTCTTTCCACAACAGAAAGGTGGTTTTTCTATGCATTTTGCGACTTATGGACGAAAGTCCGTTTATTCTGACAAGTCTGATTCTGTGGATAATCAGCAGAGGATGTGCCGGGAGTATGTGGATCTGAAGTTCTCCGGCTCTGTGGAGTCCTTCGAGTGCTACCAGGACGAAGGCTTTACTGGTGCCAATACGAACCGCCCCGGTCTGCAGAGGCTCTTGTCTGATATTGCGGACGGCCTTGTGGATGCTCTGGTGGTCTATCAGCTTGACCGTATCTCTCGTGATGTGAAGGACTTCGCTAATATCTACGCTTCTCTCGAAGAGAAGGGTGTCATGTTTATTTCCATCAAAGAAAATATTGATACTGCCACTCCAATCGGCAGGGCGATGATGTATGTCACGATGGTCTTCGCCCAGATGGAAAGGGAGACTATTGCCGCTCGTGTTACCGATAACATGATCGGTCTGGCAAAGAAGGGACTCTGGACTGGTGGTAATCCTCCCTACGGGTATCGCCGTGAGCATATCCAGGTGAATGGGAAGAAGCACTGCACCATCGTTCCTGTTCCTGAGGCTGCCGAGTATGTCCTTGGTATTTATAAGGAGTTCCTCGATGGCGGATATTCTCTTCAGGGCATGGAGACCGAATTCAAGCGTCAGGGCAGGCGGACTGTCAATGGCGCATTCTTCTCCACCACGCAGCTGCATAAGATCCTGACGATGCCGTACTGCGTTCCTGCTACTCCTGAAGTCTGGGACTTCTACTCTGGCCTTGGCTGTCAGATGGCAGATGAGCGTGAGTCGTGGGATGGGAAGTGCGGAGTGATGATCTATGGCCGCTCCACCGAGAAAAATAAAAAGCATCAGGTTCAGCCTCATGATGCCTGGGTGGTCACTGAAGGCATTCATGAGCCGTTTGTTCCTGTGGATGTGTGGCTTGCGGTTCAGGCTCGTTTTCGGCAGAACACCTTCGAGAAAAAACAGAAGTATGATATCCCTCTCCTGAAGGGTACGCTCCGCTGTGCGAAGTGTGGAGGCTTGATGCAGGTGTCTCGAAAGAAGTTAGCGCACGGCAGGATCCTGTCATCCTATTACTGTCTGAAAAGAATGAGGCAGGGTGCAGAGGCTTGCGATATGTCCATGATTAAATGCTCGAAACTCGATGACCGTGTCCTTGCTGTCTTCTCTGAAATCGAAGCGGACCCTTCTGTGATCCGCAAATATGCCGAGGCGGAGTCTCCTTCTGATGATGGCTCTGCTCTTCGGGATCTGGAACGGAAGGCTTCGGCTATCCGCACTCGTATCGGCAGGCTGACCGAGAGCCTTGCGGATGGATCTGCCGCATCGAAGTATATCATCGCCCAGATTGAGGCGGAGGATCTGTCTCTTGCTGCTATAAACCGTGAGATTGAGATTGCGAAAACTGAAGCCAGAAGGTCTGCGGCATCTGCCCGGTCTTCTGCAGAGCGTTCTGAGGAAATCGGACGGATGATGCGGTCTCTGTCTGGTCTGTCTGCAGATGAGAAGAATGCCATTGTCCGGGAAGTGGTGCAGGAGTGTACCTGGGATGGTCAGACTCTTTTTTTGAGGCTCTAATCTTCGCTTTTTTATAATGTGGGGGTTCGCCCCTCATAATGAAAAAGTGAACAATGAAAGGCGGATATCTTTGTGCATATTACTCCGCAAGTATAACTTGCTATAAGTCTCCGGCAGAGTTAACATACAGACAATCCAAAAGGAAAGCAAAACGCAGGAGGTGCTGAATATGTGGAAAGAAGGAACGATCGGGATAAACGCTTTTAGCAAAGACAAGGCTACGGTGATCTGCCATTACTGGTGCAAGTGCTTTGAAGAAGGCAGCGAGTTCGGCATCGATGGTGGCCGCATCTCAAAGCTGACGATAAAGGCAAACGGTGTTACTACTCTGAATTATGACCGTGGTTGGGATATCGAGCCGGAAGACGAGGCTACCCAGATGGCTCTGGCGATCCTGCTGCATGATTACAATTAAGGAGGTCTTGGTATGATGAGTCGAATTCTTGAAATCTTAAAAAGCGCATATGGTTTTCAGGCTTCTGGCGATGATGCTCTTGCTCGTGAATGGTCGAAAGATGTCGAGGTTGCCTGGTATGGAAAGTCTACCGAAACCTATCGGGTTGAGGTTTATCTCCTCTCTTCGGATGCCGTTTCCGTTTCCTTCCTGAAGAACGGCCGGGTTGAAAAGCAGAAGGTTTACTCCTTCGGCTGTGCCAGAACTCTGAACGCTATCAAGTCTACGGTTGAATATGCCGGGTATAAAATGGAGGTGTAAATTATGACGAGACAGAAAAAGGAAATAATAAAAAAGGTTGACGAAATCTACCGCTTTATCGCCGCTGATGAAGAGTTGGGTTGCGGCTTTGCTCCGGCAGGCTTCTATGCTCCGCTCGAAGCGCAGGCGGACGCTCTGTATGAAGAATTGGCTCGCCTTCGTCATTACCCTGATGCGATGGCGATGATGATGGATCCGAGAGGGTGCGCAGAGTGCTGCGTTCCATTTGCCTGAATTAGTGAGGAGGTGTGTTCTAATGCTTGATGTGGTTCTTTTACAGGAGGAAATGAAAGCCTACGGCGATTCCATTACTTCTCTGGCGGATGCCCTTGGTGTCTCCCGGCAGAATGTCAGCCAGGTTCTCCATGGTGTTCATGATTTTACTTATCCGCAGATGTGCGTCATCGTTCATCGGTATTGCCTGACTGCGGATCAGGTTTACGACATTTTTTTCATGAAAAAAGAGGGCGATGTTTTACCCCCTTAAACCCCCTCTTGTGTGCCATGATATCACAAGTCTGGGATGTCAGCAAGCAAAAAAGAAGGCGGCAGGATTTTACTCCTTGCCGCCTCTTTATTTATTCAAACACCACACCGTGCATGGCTACAGTGCGGCATCCGAACCGTTATTTGCTCCTCTGGGTATAAGCGAGGGATATCCACCCTGCTCCGCTCTTCAGCTTGCCCCATTTGCCGTTTGAGGATTCCTCCACGATGGTGTAGATTTCTCCCTTGCGGACTGTCGTAGCGATGCCGCACTCCGTTCCGGGTCCTTTGCGGACATTCAGCACGGCTGTGGTGATCATCACTGTGTATGGCTTGGTACCAGTTGTGACCGCCTGTTCCGAAATCGGATAGACCTTCACTCCGCTTGCATCGAAGACCGCATATCCCGGATGTTCATCCGCTGCCTTCTTTGCGTTCTCCAGTACCTTGTATGCTCCGATCTGCGTCTTGGAGTCCGTTGCCGTCTTCCTGACTCTGTAGATGATGCTCCCTGCATTACCGCCACCTCCTGCGGATTTTCCTCCGAGTCTTGCGGTTACCTTCGATGCCAGATTATCCATCCTTGCCATGAGCCAGTCTCCCGGACAGGACTTATTTGCGAACCATCTGTGAACCGTCAGGAGCATCTCATCGCTCTTCGGTTCGTATGCCAGAGCCTTCGCCTTGTCGCTGATCCAGAGCAGCTTCTTCTTTCCATTCCTCCTGCAGATGTCTTCGCAGAGGTCTATCAGCCTGTTGTAGACCGCATCCTTGAAAGCATAGGGTGCTTTCGTGTCTGAGGCGCATTCAATGGTCACGGCTCTCTGGTCGTTTGCACTGGATGAAGTACACCAGGAGCGGTTCTTCTCCTCGACATACATCCCGACTCTTCCATCGGGTCCGATGCCGTAGTTGCAGGATGCCTGTCTGCTTTTGGGAGCGAAGATGTTACCGAGGGTCTCTACGCTGCACTGGCCTACTACGCAGTGAGGACTGATCCTGTCGATTCTGTGCGTTCTCGCTCCTGAATGGTTCGGGGACAGTTTTGTGTAATTTACTAATGAACTATTGCTCACTTTGTCCACCTCCTTGTTATCGTATTTCGTGAGATTCCATGTCTGGATAACCGCCATGAGGTTATCCACATATTTGAGTGAAGTGGCATATCCGTCTGCTTTTATCTTCTGCAGGTAGGTCTTCGGGTCTGTCACTCCTTTAAGGTTTGCGTAGTTTTGGATGTTCGTGAACTCGAAGTATCCCTTCACTCCGCTTTCCATGTCCGGGAACTGGCACCATTCCATAAGTTCGCTTATGTATGAGCCGTCCGGGTTCTGTTCGCTGCCGACCTTCTTATAGATGCCTGTCGCACTCGGACACCTGCCTTTTCGCCACTTCAATCCGAAGTAGTTATTCGCATTCTTCGCAAGTTCCGAAGTGCCGTATGCACTCTCCAGTATCGCCTGGGCGATGATTGGAGAGTGTACGGCTATCCCATAGGTCGGTGCGTGTCTGATGATGAGTGCTGCGATCTTCTCTATGAATTCTTCCTTCGTCATAGGTCACCCCTTCGGGGAGTTCTCATCTTCCTCATCTTCCCCTTTGCCGTTAGAGAGTTCATCGAGTGCCTCTTCGTTCAGATCTTCTTCTCTGGTGATGTCCTTCTCATCCATTGTTCTGCTCCTCCTTCTCAATCTCAGGGATTCCTGCAAGGCTTGTCAGAAGCGAGAGGATCCCGGCGAGAGCGGATGCGCTTGCTACCGCTACCCAGTTGACCTGCTCCACAAGTGCTGCAGTACCGATTGTGGCGATGGCTGTCTGGCATACAGTTTTTAAGGCTCTGATGCCTGCTGCCTTCCACCAGTTGCTGTTTTGGATGTTCTTCATGATGTTTTGCCCTCCTTTACATTCCAATTTTCGCAAAAATAAAAGCAATCACTCCACCGATGATCGCCGTGAGGATATGCGTCAGAGCCGTGCGCCACATTTCGCCGTCCTTGCTTTCCATCTTCGCAAGTCTTACACCCTGCTTCTCCTGTTCTGTCAGCATATTCTTCATGTTCACAGCCAGTTCCTTAACCGTGGCCGTGAGGTCTGAAATCTGACGGACGGTCTCTTCAAGTGCTTCGATTCTGCGATTCTGTCTGTGGTTCTCTTCGTCTATGCGCTTTGCGAACTCCTCATGTTCTTTTCTTGATATCGTCTCTTCCATGGTCAGCCCTCCTTCCTGTCATAGTTCGTGTTCTTTCCGAAGCGAAGCTGCCCGGTTTATCTTCTCTATGACTGGCAGGCTGTCGAGTTCATCCGCCTCCAGGTGTTGACCTAAGAGGCGGAATAAGTCATCGATCACTTCGGACTGAATTCGGATGATTTCAGACTGGCTCTCGAAGAGTTCCAGTTTAATCTCCCGGATTGCGTCACCCATCATCCCACAGATCCTCCTGTGATGTAGTCGAACTCTTCCTGGGTGATAGTGCCTGCTTCTACCATGCTCTGGAGTTTCTCCACGGTGACCTTCCCTTTAAGGTATAGCCTTCTCAGGCTCTGTACTAATGTTCTCATCTTAGATCACTCCTTCCTCTAACAGCTGCTCGGTGTACGCATCGATAGCCTCCTGGTCGTTATGCTCGTTGATGCTCTTGAGCATATTGTACTCGTCCTGCGTGATTTCACGGCTCTCGCAGACATAGTCGGTATACGCCTCCACCCCTGCCGCTTCGTCTGCTTCGTGGTTCTCTGCCGTGATGTTCCGTCTCTCCATGTAGAGACCGCCTCCGATGTCCTGAAGCTCTTCAGGCTGCTCGGAGCATCTTTCCTGTTTCCATGCTTTCATGATTCTGCCTCCTTTGCAGTTTTGATTCGATGCGCTTCAAGTTCCCGATGTTGACCTGTGGCTTGATGTGTTCTTCATAGCAGTGGTAGGTGTCCGTGCAGGAGAACCATCCCATGTATGAGATCATCGCCTCGATGTGCTTTCGGTAGTATCCACGCAGTTTCTGTTTATTTTTGTTCATCTTCTTCGCCAGTCTGGTTGCCGATAGCATGATGCTCTTTCGGATCACCGTGCGGCTTCTGAAGAAGACAAAACCCATGAAGTCTATGACTCTTCCTATCCTCTGCCCGGTCTTCTTTACGAAGTCGAACTTGCAGACCTGATAGTTGTGCTTCAGCTTTAGCCTAAGCCTCCGACCGAGAAACATCCGAATTGCCGAGATGGTTTCGTGGAGTTTCTTCTTGCTCTCTGCGAAGAATGTCATATCATCCATGTACCTGAGGTATTTCTTGATTCCCAGTGTCTCTGTCACGAGCCTGTCTAAAGGTTCGAGCAGGTAATTTGCGAGCCACTGGCTTATGTAAAAGCCGAGAGGTATTCCTTTTCTTATCCCTCTGAAGCAAAGCTCTATGATGTAGAGAAACCAGTCATCCTTTATCCTGATCCGCAGCTCCCTCATCAGGATGCCGACCTGGATGCTGTCATAAAAATGACGGATGTCGATTTTTGCGAAGTTCCTGATTCCTGCTCCGCTTTTTATCCATCGCTCCATCTGCCTCTTGCCGTAGTGAGCACCTCTCTTCGGGAATGATCCGCAGGAGTACGGGTAGGCTGTTGCCGTGATGATTGGCTCCAATATCAGGACGATGATGTGGTGTAGCCATTGCTCGTGGATCTCCGGCATATAGATTCGCCTGGTCTTTCCGTGTTCATGGATGTACCGTGGAGTCCTCTTGCATGGTACGAATGCGAGTTCCGGGTGTTCGACTTCGCCCGGTCTCGTGTTTCTGATCATTTCTATCATCTTCGCCACCTCTTCATCGAGGTGTGCGTCAATGAATTGTATTTCTTTCCTCTTGGTCTTTCCTTTGCGAAGTTTCTTATAGGCTTTCCGAACGGTCTGCTCATCGAGCATCTTTCGATACAGATACTTGTATTGTTTCATGCCCTTCTGGCAGCCGCAGGATTGTATCGCCTCTTCTGCCTCCTTCTTTCGCATAAAACTTCTACTCCTATGGGATATTTTTTCTTCTATCTCCTGTGAGCCATAGGTGCGACCGCTTTATGACTCACCCTGTATCGGATTCATTTTCACTCATCTTTCCAGTAATGGCGAGTAAACGGCTTTTCATCCGTCAGAGGTGTAGGTTAAGGACTGCCATTTGGTTAATGTTCCATAATGATAGAAAAACAGGCCGAGCCGATGTTCCAGTTCGCATTCGTAGCAGTGTTGTTCAAATTCAAAGCACGAACCCCATCATTGAGGCCATTGTTGCAATTACCGAACCGAATGGCGACCGCCCCTGGTGTCGGCAGTCCTTCCCCCTGTTAAGTTTTATAAATCCGTTACAAAAAGATAGCCTATTGCTGCTTCTCGTTTAGTCTGGGGGAAGACCCCCAGACCCCCTATGCGGCTACGCCGACAGGTGGCAGGAGAAGAACGGCCGAGCCGAGGTACCAGTCCGCAGTCGTAGCAGTGTCGCACAAATTCAAAGCACGAACCCCATCAAAGAGGCCATGGCGGCAAGTACCGAACCGAATGGCGACCGCCGTGATGCTCCTGTTTACGATAAAGCCATCGCATCCGCCGAGTGCAGTAGAGCCGTTATAAGGCGGAAGAGAAGGAACTGAACCGAAGCCTGCGACTGTCTTATACTTGTGAGGATAATGCCATGAGGTATCTGCTACCTCATCGTAGTTCACTCCTGTGTCGGTATACCCTGAAGCTCCGAGGTCATATGCGTAGTTCTTGGAAACCTTCAGCTTGCCGCTTACGCAGATGGTGTAAGGGTCTCTCATCCACTGCTGATAAGTGCCCAGGACGATGGAGTGCAGGATCTTATTGAGGGATGTTCCGTCTGTGGTGCCGTAGAACTGTCCGCCGCCTACTACTGCATTCGCAAGAACACCGTAGTTCTGGGTTGCGTCATTCACATAGCCGGAGCAGTTGCCCTTGCCGTATGCTCCCTGCAGGTCTGTGGTCTTCGCCCACATGATGAGCAGATCCTGAAGAGTCTCAACGATAGCACCGCCGAGGAACTTCGCTCTGGATCCGAATGCATCGATGGCAGTCTTCTGGTTTGCCGTAGTATTGTTTGCCTCCGGCTGTCCTGCGCCGATGCAGGTTGCCTTCGTTGTTCCGTTGGTGTTGTAGAACATCGGCAGCCATACTCCTTCGAGTTCTGCGTTGTTACTGTCGATGAAGCCGACAGGCTCGAAGCCTTCCTTCTTGGTCTCTGAAAAGAGAACATAGCGGTCATCGCCTACCATGTACTCCTTCTTCCAGATCTTGCAGATCCACGAGAATGCTCCTCCTGCGTATGAGGTATTGGAGACATCGGATGCCGATCCGTCCAGTTTCTTCGTGTAATCGTCAGGGTCTAACTCGTAGTCGGGTGTTCCGTCTGCGTTTACCATCCAAGGCTTGTTATTTGCCAGAACGGAGAAGCCGCCCCAGGATCCAAGGGAGAAACCTCCGCCCATGGTCACACTGATGGGTGTGTAGTCTGCGTTCTTGCCGATGTACTCGATCCTGCTGCCCGGTGCAAGCGTGGCGCAGTGTTCGATGAAGCCGTAGACTCCTTCTGCGGAGACGATGTCATAGATTTTGTCGAGCGTCTCCTTGTCTGCTACATATACTTTGCTCATTCTGCTACCTCCTCAAAATAAAGTAATCCGTCCTCTACTCCGAGTTGGTATTTCTCCCCGGTGTTGTCATCGTAGAGGTACATCTTGTTCGGTGCTTCGATGGTGACCGTGGATGCGTTCGCCACCTCGGTCAGCATTTCGATGGTTATGGTCGAAGGCAGGAGATTATTGTACGAAGGCATATAATCCCACTGGTCTGTGACCGCTGTTGCGATTGCGTACAGAATATCTCCTTCGTCCGGGTCAGTGGCATATAAGCCGATCTCTCTCACATAGTACCCCTGGGCGAGTGCGTGGCTTGCGTCCGGGTAGTTTGTGATGATGAATTTGACATAGACATTCGTGGTGTTCTGCACGATTACCGTGTTGATGCTGAATTCCTGCATCTGGCTCTTTAGTGCTGTCCTGCTTGTCAAGTCTTCACTTGCCGAGTAGGTGCCGTTACCTGATACCGCTTTTGTGAGGTTGATCGTGCATCGTCCGGCTTGTGCTTTTGCCAGAAGTGCGATTCCCTTCTTGGTCAGGACGGCTTGGTTGAATACTCCAGCCATAGCTTCTGTTCCTCCTTGCTATAAAATTATTTTAGAATTGGACACGGCTCCGACCGCTACCTTCTGCTTTTGCTCTGGTGCGCTCTCCTCCTTCAGTCCGCCATTCAGGATCCGAATGTGCGGAGAAGATATCGCTGCTGCCAGTGCTTTATCGCTTCTTTGTACCGACCGTGTTGCCGGAGTCGTGCTATTCCCTATAGTTTCCTTTGGTGCGGACATCGCCGTAGCACCTGCGTACTCATATCCTTCGGTGTCGGATTCCCTCTTCGGGTATCCGTTCAGGATTGCTTCTTTCGGGGATGAGACCGCCTGCGTTGCAGTGCTTTCTTCTCCCTGAATGCCAGAGGCTCTTTCAGGTGCATTCGTGATCGGTCTCTTCGGAGAGGATGTCGCTCCCCATCCTACCCATTCAGGGTGTTCCACTTTTCTGTTGATCAGGATCCTCCTGATGTGGCTTCGCTCGTTCTTGACTCTCTTGATTATCGCCATGAAGTTCTCCACGATATCCTCGGTCATTCGAGCGTTGGTTACGATGTCAAAGTATCCCGGTGTCTTGTCTCCCTCTGTAAAGTCGAACCATTCCACCAGATATCCCTCTCCGAATATGGCAGTGATCATCTCTGAAACCGCAGAGGGTGTTCCTGCCTTGGTATGCCATATCAATGTATTTTTGATGATGTTCCTCTTCGTCTCTATATCCATGCTGTCGAGGTAGTACGGACTTCGAAGCTCCACTGCCAGTACATCCAGTATCTTCTCCGGGAGGCTGTCGATGAAGTTGTCGGTCATCGTCTGTCTTTCGTATTGGAGCAGTCGCTCTACTGCGCATTTGAGTGCGTATGAAAGGCAGATCATATCCGTGTCGTTCTTCAGCTGCGAAGGTAAGAGGTCGAGGAGTTCACCTTCTGAAAGTTTAATCATCCTCTACCCCTCCATATGTGACTGTCTGGTTATTGATTCTTGCTACGCTCCCGGTCGGCACCGTAGTGAATGCCGGGGAGGTTACTTCCACTCTCTTTGCTCCTGCAGCTACCATCATCTGGGTAAGAACTGAAGGGTTGATGTCTCTTCCTATCGTTCCTGTCTGCCATGCGATGTATTCCGCTATCGCTGCATTGACCGATGACTGGATTGATACCGCCGTGTCCTGATTCGATTTGTTGATGTAATATTTCACATTGACATCAAAGCTCTGCCCGGTCGGTGCGAGTACCGTCAGCTGATCCGTGAGCGGTCTCTTGTCTTCTGCGGAGAGATAATCCTGAACCTCTGCGATCAGTCCTGCGGTCGGCATACTTGCGTCCGCCATCAAGAAGCGGACTTCCACTTCGCAGGCATCAGGCGAGGATACTTCCACATCGCCGATTGCTGAACTGTAGGACTTCGTGTGGTAGATGTATGCGTCCGTGGGTCCTGCTACCGAATACGAGCCGGGAGCGAGGTAGATTCTGTCTGCGAAGTCATCATCCGATTCGATTTCGGATCCGCCTGTGGTCTCTTCGGTGTTGGAGACGCTACCGATGTATGCGATGCTGTCTACTAAAAAATTGAGCGTTCCTGCCATCTGTCCGTTTCCTACTTCTCCGTCATCGAGGCAGGTGCAGGGTACATCCACATAGGTCTGCCCTATCGGGATTTCTGCCACCTCATCTGTTGCGAAGTAGAGGATATCTCCATTCGATACCCTTGTGCCTTGTGGAATGGTTACCACGGATGCCTGAACTGCGGAAAGCGTGAAGCGCACCGTTGCTTTTGCCGGATACGCAGGTAGCCTTGTGACTCCTCGGAGTGCTCCGAGGTTGTCCAGAAAGTCTCCGTATGCGTATTTCAGGAGATCCATCTTTCCTGCCATATCGATATGAAGGAGCAGGTGGTATATCTGAACCGAAGCCGCATAGAGTTTCAATGTCTCCGGGTCAGCTCTCCGAAGCGTCAGGCTCTTTCCTGTCACTTCTTTGTATTTCTTCTCATAGTCGGAGACCATCTCAGACTGGACATCATCGAGGGTCTTTCCGTCTATGAAGCTGACCTCAGGGAGGTTCTTTATTGCGTTAATCATCTTCTTCCTCATCTCCTTCCTCGTATTCGTCATTTTCCTCGACATAGATCTGCATCGTTATCGATCCGTCCGCTCCCACATCCATCTCGATGTCTGCGATCCTTATCTCTGGTATGAACTCTTCCACCTTTTCATCCAGAGCCGCTGCGAAGTCGTTTCTGGCCTGCTCCGGCATGAGGTCGGTGATTTCTATCGAAAGTCCGAAGCCTCGACTTCCCGGTAGCGTCTGTTCCAGTGTAACGATCAGAGTGCGGAGGTTCTGGTCGATTCTTTCAAAGTCTGACATTCCGTCCATATTGACGGTCTGTATGTAGTTCGTGAAACCCATCGCCTTACCTCCTATCTGTATTCGTTAAATGTCAGGGTGGCTGTGGCTCTCACCAGTTCGCCGCCGTTCCATATCTCGTTCCAGTTCTCCGTTCCTGCGGAGATGTAAAGTTTCCGAGCGACTACCTTCTTTCCTCCCACATAGAAGTAATGGACTTTACCCTTCTTCGCTGCGGATCTGAATTTCTTCATCGCTGACCTTGGCTTCACTCCGAGTTCTGCGTCCAGTATGACCTCGATGCTGATCTCATCCATGCCGGGTCCCTGGAACTCCATCTTCGGTCTTTTCCCCGGTATGTTGTGTGCCGCCCATCTCGCCGAGTAGGATCGTTTCATATTCCTGAAGGAGAAGACCTGCTCCGAGTTGACTCTGAAGGTTATATCTCCCCATTTTGCTAATGTTGCCATGTGTCATACCTCCTATGCTTCTGATTTGGTGGTCTTTCCACCCACGCTGTCGGTATGCTTATGGTTCTTCAGGGTGATTGCTCCCACCTTCACATCGTCCTTCGCAGGTACCGTGATCGAGCCGTCCGTCTCGACTTCTCCATCGAGTATGATCTTCGATGCGTGAATGGTTAATGCCGAGCCGTTATATTCCATATAAGCCTGCCCGAAGTTGTCACCCATTTCCTTCCTGAAGCCTGAACTAACAGGCGGAGTGTTCGAGCCGTTCCAGTATCTGCCCAGGACGATGCCTGCGGATTGTCCGTTCGATAAATGCAGGACGAGGACCTCCTGCCCTACACTCGGCATCTTGTATTCGTCCGTGAATGAGAAGACCGGGAACTCCCCGGTAGTGGAGTTGTCGAGGTCTGGGTATGTCACGCTGACCATTCCCTTTGCCGCATTCACGGAGGACACTCTGCCGATTCTTATCAGTCTTTCTGCCATGCTTTCGTTCCTCCTATGAGAATGTTCCTTCGTCTACCCATCCGTAGACATTGGATGTCTTGTCTGTATGTACCAGATGCCATGGATGCGCTCCGCCGTTGCCCTTGCAGGTAGGATCATGCGTAATCTTTGCCGGTCCCGGCTTTGCATTGTACCCTTTTGCTCCTGCGTAGCTTGATACATAGTGAGTTCCGCCATTGAATTGGACGATATCTCCCTCCTTGTATGACTTCGCTGCAGGTGCTGAAGGTGACGCTGCAGGTGGTGTCGGTACCGCCGTGTTCACGAGCCTTCTCTGGCATTTGTGCATCTCTATGCTCTGCTTTGTGGCTGATTCCCCGACTGTGATCGTGGACTTATCCACAAAATATTTACCGTTCGCTTTACCCATCCCTGTGACCTTCACGGTCACTCCTGCGCAGATCTTCGGGTTCGGGAAGATGTCAGCCGATATCGTGGTTGCGCCCTGATTGGACTTGTTGACCTTGGCCGCTGCCTTGTAGTAGGCATCCTCCACGCTGTCCGCTGTCTCGCTGATCCGAAGCACACGACTTCCCGGTGCGTCCTCTGCCTGAAAGCCGAGGTATATGCTGATTTCCTCACTGTCCTTGCCGGACTTGTAGGATATCCTTGCTCCGGTGTAGATCCCTGCGAGAGTGTCCGTGAAATCCCAGTGATCATCCACGAACGAGGTTCTTTTCAGGGTTGCTATCGACTTCTTTCTCTCCATCGCTCCCTGATCATAGATTGCTATCTGTCCTGCGTAGACCTTCATCGAGATTCCGTACTTGTCACAGAGGTCGAATAAGAAGGCGCAATCCGTTTTGTCCGACTGCTCCAGTTCGTTGATGGAGATTGTCGGTGCAGAATACTTCAGGGATAGACCGTATCGGCTCGCTATCTCCTGGGCGATGCCCTGAATGGTTATTCCCTTCCATGTCTTGGTTCTCTCTCTTACTCTGAATGATTCATCATTCGGCACCGCTACGCATCCGAACTGTGCCGTCATGGGTCCGCCTGAAAAGCGGATATCATCCATCGTGAATTTTCCGAGCGGCAGGGAGATGTCTTTGCCGTCCTTCTTCCAGTTGTGGAAAATGAACGAACCGACCACTTTGTCTCCCTTGGTCGGGTACCACTTGCCGAGCCAGTTCGCATTGATGTTCTGAAGTTGAATGTCTAACTGGTCACTGCTCCCGGATGCCACATCGGTGTATTTTACTGATTCGAGGTAGTTCTTCAGAGTCTTCGTGACATTCTTGCCGTTAAACTTGAAGGCTGCCTCGGCTTTCCTTGGGTTGTCACTCATCGTCTACCTCCGTAGTCTGTGAGTAGGTTGCGCTATCCTCTCCGTTCGCATCCTGTCTCCAGAATGGAGCATCTTCGTCTGCCTCTTCAGGAAGG
>OCVV011357837.1_pt1 | contig 48560 bp, 40 predicted proteins | sample 1539721 | NCBI WGS metagenome assembly OCVV01 (sample SAMN02144230, study PRJEB22623) | gut metagenome | biome: sheep rumen | host: Ovis aries | place: New Zealand | reverse complement strand
ACGGCAAAAAGTTTTTGAAAAAATTCGAGGAATAAGGCACCTGGTACTTGCAGAATACGGCTTGCACTAACTTTGCGACGGAAAAAGTAAGTGTGACTCGCTTCGCCCGGAAAAGTCATCAATGAGGAAGTCGGAATAAGAACAATTCAGTGACAGATACGAAATGGAGGATGCCCGATAGTCCAACGCTCGGTAAATACACGTTATGGCCATCGGACGGAGAAGGACACAGCGTGAAGGCAACGTATCATTTTGCTGCCAATAGGATGTATGCAGAACGCAGGAAGGCCATTGACAGGTAAACGAGTGCTATCAGCCAGTGGGTTAGCCTGAAGAATGGCTATAGCATACAAGGAAGTTCTAAGCCGAGTTATCAATAGATAGCTGACGAGATATAGGCAGAAGAATGGGAAAACTAAAGTAGGAAGGAAATGATGTTTGCTTTTTTTTATGATGAGGGATACTTATTCAGAGGACTCAGAAGAATAAGATGAAAAAAAAGACCCTGGGTGTTTATCTTTTTGAGGACACAGGGATATGCTTATAGAAACTTAAAAATAATTGCGATGAGAAGAAATAACGTAGTAATAGTACCAGCAAAATGCCAGCATACAGGTAAAATGTATGGCATAAGAGCTGAAAGAAGGAATGACGGCTGGCACATGAACTGGGCTTTTGAACTCCCGGAGGATGAAGCAGTACGAGAGAATTTTGGAGAAGAGACTATTTCGGGAAGAGTCGTAATTGACCCAGAATACCCGGGATGCCCTTATTGCGGTGGGAAAGGTTTTGTTCATTGCGGAAAATGCGGAAAGCTTTCTTGTTGGGATGAGGAAGAAGTTTTATTCAGTTGCCATCACTGTGGCCATACAGGTGAAATCGGTATGAGCGCAGATGAATTTGATGACATTAAGGCTGGAGATTATTAATTTGATATACAATAGAGAAAAATGTCAGAGTTAAGAACTGGTGAGACCATTTCACTTCAAGGAGGTGGAAAGGTCACGATAAAGAAGGAATTAGGAAGAGGTGGACAAGGTATTGTTTACCAAGTTGACTACAACGGTAAAGACGAAGCACTCAAATGGTATCTGAAGGATGAAGGCGATTTGTTCTATCGTAACCTTCAGCGTAATGTCAATAGCACGCCACCATCATCCAACTTCCTATGGCCGCTTCGAATTACCGAGCGTCAAAACGAGAGTTTCGGATATGTTATGCATCTCCGTCCGAAAGGATATTATGAATTGGGGGATTTCTTCACGGCCAAGGTCAGATTCAAGAATTATGACAGTGTCCTTCATGCAGCCATCAACATCTGCAATGGTTTCCTTAGACTTCACCTTTCTGGTTATAGCTATCAGGACCTGAATGAAGGTAATTTCTTTATCAATCCTGAAAACGGAGATCTGCTTATTTGCGACAACGACAATGTTGCAGCAAATCGTACAGAGTCAGGAATCAAAGGCAAAAGCCGGTATATGGCAGCAGAAGTCGTTAACGGAGGTGTACCGAACATCCAAAGTGATGTCTTCTCTTTGGCAATAGTTCTGTATCGTCTTTTCATGCTCGACCATCCTTTTGAAGGAATGACGACATTGAAATATGTTTGTCTTACTGATGAAGTGGAACGAAACATCTATGGTGAAGGGGCCATTTTTGCCTGGGACCGTGAAGACAACTCTAACCGTCCTCATCCCCAGATTCACTATAATGCCCATTTGCGTTGGGGCTGGTGTCCTCAAAGCCTTCAGGAAGCATTCCAAAAGGCATTGGGCAAGGAAAGTGTCCTTCACCCAGAGAGTCGCATGACCGATCGTGAGTGGAAGAATCTCTTCGTTGAGCTTCGCCGCAAGCTGATTGTGTGTCCTGAATCAAAAGGAACAGACCATGACTTCATGGTTGATGATATCCATTCAACGTTAACGTGTCCACTCTGTGGAAAACCTGTAGAAATAGGTGCGTTGTTGAAATTTGGAGATGGAACAGAGTATGCATTAACACGTCACAAGAAACTGTATTTAGACGATTCCGATGAGTCTGTCGGTGTTGCTCGTGTACGCAAAGCAGATGGCAGGACAGAATTGGGCCTGCAAAACCTTTCCGATAACAACTGGATGGTTTTCACTGCTTCCGGACGTCTTAATGAGCTGACGAAGGATAATATCATGCCTTTGCGTGACGGTATGAAAATAAGATTTAATAATCGTACAACTGCAGAAGTTATTATTCACTAATTAATTTAATAAAAAGATGAAGATGGAGAATTTGAATCCCTTCGAGAGCGTAAAACCATGCGCTCGCAGACAGATGAATCTGTTTTATTTGATTGACTGCTCAGGTTCAATGAGAGGCAACAAGATCGAGTCTATTAACCAGGTGATGCCAGACATTATGAGAACCATTGCCGATATTGACGAGAGCAATAAGGACAATGCTCAAATAAAGGTTGCATGTCTGGAGTTCAGTAGTGGCTGTCAGTGGAAATATCCTCAGCCCGTTCTAGCCAATGATTTCAAGTGGCAGGATATTCAGGCTGGAGGCGTAACAGATCTGGGAGCTGCATTCAAGGAACTACGTGCGCATATGAGTCGCAATAGTGACCTTGCTTCTGACACAGGTCATTACGCACCGGCAGTTATCCTTCTTTCCGATGGCCGTCCTACTGATGCTTGGAAGAATGCCTTGAAGGATCTGCAATCCAACAAGTGGTTCCAGGTGGCCACAAAGGTCGCTATAGCTGTAGGTGACGATGCCGATAAGACCGTCTTAAACGAGTTCGCTGACAATAAAGATGAACTGGTTATTACCGTTCATAATTTGGATGCCTTGAAAAGCGTAATCCGTTTGGTGAGCTGTACTGTAAGTAAGATTGGTTCGAACAGCACATCGGTGGGTGAGAAGACCAAATCTGACGAGATTAGTGAGATGGTTGACGATGCCGTGAAGGAAACACCTGGTGCTGAGAATGCCAATCATCAGAAACCTCAACCTGATATATGGGATTAAGTCCAATGACTACAGAGGGACAAGAAAATACAACCACGTTATGGGTTCTTCTTGATGTAAGCAACTGCATGCGTGGAGCCACCATTGAGTCGGCTCGGAACGTACTTCAACAGTATGTATTGAGCCAACTCATGTTGAGTGGCTTGAAGATTTCGCTGATAACATTTGGCAACACAGCTAGTCTGTTGACTGAACAACCGTTGGCTATTGAAGCGTTCCAGTTACCTGAAGAATTTACGATAGGTGGAATGTGTAATCTCTCTGATGCATTATCCCTATGTAACAATTTGATAGCCCAAGATGATAAAATTCTCCTCTTGACTAAAGGTTATACAACAGACAGTTATGGGAATCAGAATCACATATTGGATAATGATTGTCACGTTGTCATGTTAGACAGTTCTTCAAATCGAGTACCAGTTACTCTAAGTTCATATTTCTCAGGAAGGTTGAAGGTCTATAATATGAAGGAGGAGTCTCTTAAAGAGCTAAGCATTAATCTCAATTGTGTAATCAAGTAATATTGTTGTTGTAGAGAAGATGATTACCTTTTCAAAATCAATTAAAGGTTCTAGCCATGATGACAATGGCAAGCCAATGCAGGATTGGAGTGAGCACCTGTATCTTGAAGATTACAAGGCTGACATCCTGCTCGTTAGTGATGGCCATGGTAGTGACAAACACTTCCGAAGCGATCGCGGTGCCAGGTTCGCTGTTGAAGCAGTAAAGGAAGGGCTGGTCGAATTTCTAAAGGATTTTGATCCCATTCTTCCCGAAGAGACCTTTAGACAAAGGGGAATACAGGGAGTAAAGGATTCAACCCATGAGGATTATACGCCCCATGATGAGTATGAGCGGGAATTCCGACAGCTGTTTGAGAATATAAAGTTTCGCTGGTGTGAGAAAGTCGTGAAAGACTGGGCCGAGAATGTTCCTCTTGACAAAGAGCTGAACTATTCGGGCATGCAGGGGAAAAAGATGGACTTGTCATATTATGAGAAGGGGCGTGAGGTGGTTGCTTACGGCTGTACATTGATAGCAGCTGTTAAGACACCCAATTACTGGATGGCATTCCAGTTAGGTGATGGGAAATGCATTTCGTTTCATGCTGATGGCACTTGGTATGAACCTATACCATGGGATAGCCGTTGCTTTTTGAACATTACGACTTCGCTTTGCCATGAGGGCAGTGAAAGTTTTCGCTATTGTTATGGCAACACTGACTGTCCTTGCTTGTTCATCGGATCCGATGGTATGGATGACAGCTATATGCCTTTGGACAAATTGGCGGAATTCTATGGGCTTGTAATAAGGGTCGTTGCAGAAAACGGAGTTGATTATGCGACAGAACAGCTTATAAAAATGATGCCTATCATAAGCGAAAAAGGAAGTCATGATGACATTTCCATCGCGTTCTGGCTTGATGACAATGTGGTACTTCCATTAAGTAAAGCCATCCTTTCACGGAGGTTGGATTCATTGGAAACCGACTCAAAAGAACAAGAGAGTAACAAGAAGGAGGCAGAAAGCAGACGTGTAGAGGTAACGGAGAGAACTAAGCAGCTTCAGCAAGAGTCTGGTGTTTATGAAAACAAACGCTCAGAGCTTGATCGGAAAATGAAAAAGGTTCAGGAAGATAAGAAGAAGGCCGAGGAGGACTTCAATGTCGCCACCTTTCTTTACGAGGATGCTAAAAAGAATCTTGATCAAGTTATCTCAGTTTTTGATAACCTCGAAAAACTTTCATCAGAAAATGAAAGAGCCTATGAGAACCATCTTAGGGAAGTGTGTGTCGCAGAGGAAATGTTTAGGGAAATCGAAAAAGAAATCCAAGCGTTCGAAAAGAAGATAACGCAGGATTTTGAAGAGATGACAAACATCCGGAAAATATTAATCTCATTTGGTTTGTAAATGAAGGAGTGTAAGATTTGCCGTACAAAGGCAGTAGTTAATTCTGAAATCATTTCAGGACTCTGCTGTTGCAGGATGTGTGGGAAATTCTTTCTTGAAGGAATGGTCGCAGATAGTACGCTATCTGTCGGCCAGATTCTTCGGGAGGAAATCAAACTGTCGGGATATAAAGATACGTTGCTCGCCCATGATTCGATTCATGTGGTTGCACAATTAAGACACGTTGATTCTGCTATTTTGAATGCGTTTACTGTTGTACTTGACAGTTGTAGTCATGTGATTCTTGACCTGATGCGTTTATCCCAGGAGGCGTTTGATCCAAATGCAAGAACAATTATATGTAATGGAATAGAAGTTGAGACAGGGCTTAATAGTGCGATAGTATCTTTCATTGTTGATACCTATGCATATGCACTTGGTCTGATGGAACTTCCTATCGAATATAGCAATGATGGTGCATCAAGTGTAAAATTAAAAGTAAATAGATTCGCTGCAGAGAGGACTTCCATCAAATGTGGAGAATCGGTCAGACTTTTCTGGGATGTGAGTCAACCTAATGCGGTAGTGGCTATTTCCGATGGTTTTCATCAGTGGTGTGTTCCTGCCTCTGGATCCTTGACAGTTAAGCCTTCCAAAGATAGAATTTACACGCTTACGGCTGTTAAAGGGGGATATTCTGCCTCGCCGGAAGTCGTTAAAATTCACATGGTGAAGCCTGTCAATATCAACAGTCTTAAAGTTTCGAAACAAAAGGTTTATGAAGGCCAAAGTGTGAATGTAAGCTGGAAAGTTTCCGGTGCTACTCACATTGAACTCTTGGTGAATGATGGATATGAGTATCGAAAAGTTGAAGATGTGACTTCTTTACGAAATAAGGAAATTAGGTTAGTAAGAGACAGCCAGATAATTCTAACCTGTTATAACGATTGCTATCAGGCTCAGAAAATCATTCATGTACAAGTAAAAGGGGCACCCAGATTTCCTATTCAGGAGTTGACTTGCCTTAAACATCTTCCAGAGATTAACATTCTTGGCCCCGCCTTGCCAGTTATGTATGGTCGTAATCAGTTACTGACAAAACGATTAGAACAGCTGAAGAAGTCAGAAAAAGGGCTGTATAGTTTATTGAAAGGAAGGGTTAGTTCTAGTTTCAAGAACATTTGTAGGCTGTTGAGTAGAGTTAATTGACTAAAAGTGGAATACAGGGGCATCAAAAAGTGGTTGTTTAACATATAACTTGTTTATCATTTAGATATAAATGGGATATAATGAAGTAGGGGAGACACCTCTATTTCATTAATTTAATATAGTAAAACATTGACAGATGAGTAATTCTAAAACAACTAGAGAAGTAAGCTTTTTTACACGTTTCCTGTGGTTCGTCGCAGGAGCAGATATTGAGATGTTATCTTTGTGTCCACTCGACTATAAGAAATATGAAGCCATAGGGATGACCATCCTGATGACTTCCTTAGTAGGCTTCGCAGCAGGCTCTTCGGCTGCATGGTATTTTACGGAAGATGCCTTGTGGACTTTGGTTTTTGGCCTGTTTTGGTCTTTGCTTATCTTTAGTATTGATAGAAGTCTTGTCGTTACCTTAAAGAAGGATCCTTACAAGAAGTCTTATTATGTCTTGCCTCTTGTTTTTAGAGGTTTTCTGGCGATTTTGGTTGCCGGTATTATGTCAATCCCATTGGAGCTGCTTGTTTTCAATGGTTTCATCCAAAACGACATCGAGAACTATAAATCGGATTTGCTTAAACAACAACATCAGGATAGCTTTGATGCGCAGCAGGCTGCCGAATATGATTCGAAATCGAAGTCCTTGGACCAGTTATTGAAGAGCGAGTCCAATAAAAAGGATGATATTATAACGGCGATTAACGACAAAAGGTCAGAAAGGCAGAGAGAGGTGAATATGCTTAATCACCCCAATACCACGACATATAATAATGCCCAGGCGAGTGCAAATGGATTGCAACGTCAATTGAATGAACTGTATTCTCTTCCAAATTCCGACTATCGCAGGAACAGAATCCCAGGCTTACGTTCTCAGATAAGCCACCAGAGAAGTGTCATGGCAAGCGAAAGAAATGCGTGGAATTCAAAAGTCAATGCACGTATATCAGAACTTGACAATGAGATTGCACAGCTGTCAGATGCATTGAGAGTGGCGAAGGAAAATATCGCGAGAACTGATAAGGAGAAGCAACGCGTAGATTCAACAAGCGTCAGCTATCAGGCCAGAGCTGAAGAGTCCCTAAACAAGACGGATGAGCGCTTTAAAAACGGTAACAACTTTACATTATACTATGCCGTTCTGGCTCATGCAATATATAAGACTCATAAGGTTACGCATGAGCGAATGGGAACTGATGGAAAAACGTATACTTATGAAACAGAAGAGTTTGTAAATAAGGATTTTATGTTTCTCCTATGGTTTATCAGAGCCATGTTCTTTGTGATAGAACTTCTTCCGAGCATAGTCAAGGTCGTGTCAAAAGCCGGTCAATATGAGCTACGGGTTTATCATCAAGAAGAGGAACTGAAAAAGTACCTTCATAGTCAGGAGTATCAGGATTATTGTTATAAGATGTTGCATGGTGATAATCAACTGGAGATGGATCTTCAGGCACAAAGACACGATGCCGAGAAGAAAGTACAGCATGACATTATTCAGGCAATCATGAATGCCGAGGAATCTGTTGCAAAGGACAGTATTGATAATTGGGAAAGGCTTGAAAAAGGTAAGATGCTTGTACGCAATAGTGTTCTATGAGTATGCTTTTGAAAAACAAATGGGATATATAAATAACATAATATAATGAGGATGGAAAAAGCGAATCATAAAAGAGAGCAGTTACGCTTGATTAGGAAATACCTCCATGGCCTGATGAACGATGTCGAGGAACGATCTTTCTTTGATATGATTAAAATCGATGAAAGTCTTCGTAGGTTAGCAGCAGCTGAGGTTGTTCTATGTAAAAATTACGAGTTTGAGCAGAGACGTAATGAGCTTTTTGTCGAAGAATTACAAAAAATTGCTTCTGGGAGTTTATCTTTTGACAGTAATAGGGATATAACTACAGAAACAGATATCAAATAGTATTCATTTAAAAGTACAAGAAGATGAGAGATTACGAGAATTACGACGAAGATTACGATTACTTCGAGGAAGAGAAAACGTATGAGAACTACAATGGCAGTTATGCCCAGGATGTAGAAGGTTGGAGCGACCAGGACATAGATGATGTGTTTGACGGTGATCCAGACGCGTATTGGAATATTGACTAAAGAACAGGCGGTATGACAAATACAAAGATTCCTGGAGTGAGTTTCTCATGGAGAAGAGCACTTGGCTTTACCAAAATCAAAAGGAGGTTTACCAATGCTACCGGCATACCGACAACTAAGTCTGGTATCGAGAGAAAAATAGGAGCAGCCGTAGCTGGCGTTGTTCTTAAGTTATTCAAATAGTCTGTATGTAACGATGAATGTTAAACCATAAAAGAATACGGTCGTGAAAATTAGAGTTTTTTTTACAATTTTTATTGCCTTGTTAGTCTGTGTTACAGCAAAGGCTGGTGACATCAAACGTCCTGACAGCTACAATTATCAAAGAGGTTGTGAGGCTGTGTCGAATGGTGAATATGAGGAAGGCATGCGATACCTTCAGCTTGAGCTAAAGGATAATCCCAAGAATGGATATGCCTGGTCATGGATCCTTTCAATCCACATGAATAAGAGAGAGTTTGGTGATGCTGTTGATGCCGGACAGATGGCTCTTAAACTCCTGCCCAAGAAGGATTCTTATTACATTGGCTTCGTTCATAAATCACTCTCCAGGGTGTATTACTATATGGATGACAAAGACAAGGCTTTGTCGGAAATTAGTCTAGCCATTAAAGCAGATCCAAAGGAAATGGATTATGTTGCCATGCGTGCTGATCTCTATTACTACGAGAAGGAATATGATAAAGCCAATGCGGATTTCGAAAAGTTAATCTCTAACAATCCTGGACAACCTACTGGTTATATGGGCATTGGAAGAAACCTTCTTGCTCAAAAATCCTATGATGCAGCCATTGAGAAATTCAACTATGCGATGAAGTTGGATGAAGAGTTTTCTCAGCCATATGCCTTTCGTGCCGATTGCTATATAGGTAAAGGAGACTACCGTTCTGCCGCACAGGATTTGGTTAAGGCTTTGGAGATTGACGCTAATGACAAGGCGTTCTCAATGATGGTTGAATGTAATGATACATGCTATGAGAATATCATTGTCTTGATGAATATCAAAGCCTCCAGTGATACGAAGGAAACGGATTGGGATTATTTTCTTGGAGTTGCACACCAGGGGCACAATCATTTCCGAGATGCAATCGTCAATTACAAGAAATCATTGGAAAAGGAGTCACATTCTCTTACTTGTGAGAATATTGCTGAGTGTTATGGTGAGTTAGGTGATTATACAAGGGCTCACCAATATATCGACATGGCCATTGCAATGGATTCTACTCGTAACGATTTATATCGGGAAAAGGCTGATTATTACTATTACTCAGGTGATTATTCGCAGGCGATAGCCATGATGGATAAATACATCAGCTTTGATCCAGAAGCATATTTTGGCTATTACCGTCGAGGGTTCTACAAAGACAATACCAAAGATATAGATGGTGCCATAAAGGATTATACCTATTGTATCACATTAGAGCCAAGATATACATACGCTTACTTGGGAAGAGGTGATATGTACATGGCGAAAGGAAATGTCGATGCAGCCATGAAGGATTATCAGACAGTTGTTGCCCAAGATACATTAATCCTTGAACAAGGTAATTGCAGGCAGTACGCATATCAGATGCTTGGTCAGAAAGATAGTGCCGAGGCGTATATGCAACGTATTCTAGACAAGTATCCGACTGAAGGAAATTACTATGATGCAGCTTGCCTGATGTCTCGAATGGGAGAACTCCAGCGTTCCATCGAATATTTGAAGGTGTCTTTTGAAAAGGGATACCATGAAATCAACCATTTGGAGAAAGATGATGACCTTGATGGAATTCGCGATATGAATGAGTATAAGGAACTCGTAGGCAAATACAAGCAGATCCTGAAAGAGAAAAACGCCTTGAATGCTGATGACAGCACCAGTGAAGCAGAACTGGAAACTACAGAAATCCCTTTCAACAAGTCCGGAAATATGATGATGATTGAGTGTACGATTAATAGTCTGCCTCTGCATTTCATCTTTGATACAGGTGCTAGCGATGTTAGTATTTCCGATGTTGAGGCAAACTTCATGATGAAGAATGGATATCTGCATCCCAATGACGTTGTCGGTAAAGCGCGTTATCAGACTGCTGATGGCAATATCTCAGAGGGAACGGTCATTAACCTGAAGCATGTAAACTTCGGAGGCTTGGAGTTGACAGATGTAAAAGCATCCGTAGTGAAAAGCCAGAAGGCTCCGCTGCTTTTGGGGCAGAGTGTGTTTGGTAGACTTGGGAAAATCGAAATTGACAATCGGGAGAAAGTCGTTAAAGTCACACATCCAAAGAAGCAGTAATCTGGAACAGATATGGTATAGGGTAATGCTATACTTGATGTGTACCTATATTGTCATGAAAAGTAGGGGGTGACAATGTTATCCCTTGCTTTTTTACAATACAAACACTTCCTTTTGGAGGGCAATTTGATGTAAATTCGCACTAATTAAAGTCAAAAAATGACTTTATATATTATAAAAAGCCAAAATAATACGAGTTATTCACAGTTATTTCATAACTTTGCAGTAAATTTCGATAATTATGGCCAAGTCAATTCGTATGAATCCACGGACCAAGTCCGACACTCTAACAGAGAATGCCCTTCTTGATTTTATCAGGGATGAGCGTTTGAACATTATTGAGAAAGTTAAATGTAGTTATCCATCATTACATGAGGAGAAGATTAAGGATATCTTTCAGGATGTATGCATCGCTTTGGTCGAAAAAGCCCATGATGAGAACTTCAAATTGACTTGTTCCTTGTTTCATTTTGTATATCGCTGCTGTTGGAATAAGGCAGAGCATGAGTCTCGTCACCCAGAAAGGGCTTGGCAACTCCCGACGGATGACATCATGCGAGATGGCAATGAGGACAATTATGAAAGCCAGCCTGTTCAACAAGACAAGGTTGACCAACTGCTTAACTCCTTGTTTGAGGAACCTGACGAAAGAGAGGAACTTCTAAATAGAGTTTGTGAGGTTGTCAAAGACCTTCCTGCCCCGTGTGACAAGATTCTATATGGTATGTATAGTACCCCTAAGAAGAAACAAGAAGTTATTGCACAAGAATGCGGCTATAGTAATGCCGCTGTTGTAAGGACGATGGCATCTCGTTGTAAGAGTAAGTTTCGTGACAAGTTTAAGTCCATCTATGATTCATTTAAGAAAGGCCTGTAATTATGCTGACAGATAAATACATCGAAAAGCTTTTGGATCTTTACTTCATGGGAGAACTGTCCCAGGAAGAGAAAGATAAGCTATTTGAGTCTTTGCGCTCAAATCCTTCCTTAAATGATACTGTCCAGTTCGTTTTAAGCCACACAGATCCTTCAAAAGCGGAATTATTTTTGTCTGAGAAGTCCCTTATGTGTGACACGCAACTTTTATCTGAGGAAGATGAGACAATGATTGAGCTTTATCTTTCTGGCATGATGAGTCAGGAAGAAGAAGCAGATTTCATGGACAAGTTAGTGTCTGATGCAGATTTGCGTACCAATGTGTTGGCCCAGGCTTTTCTTGTTAAAGCAATTCAGAAGATTCACAATGCTGATAACAAGGTTTTGGATGCAGCTAAGCAAACAACGGTATCTGATGTAAAGGCCTTGTTTAGGGAACTTCAGGATGAAGATGATGACAGACTAATTGATTCCTATTTGATTGGCAGTTTATCAGAGGATGAGATAAAGTCGTTTGAAGAAAGATTTAAGTCTGATAAAGATTTCAGAGAAAGAGTTTCTGCTATAACTTTCCTGTCAAAGGGCATAAAAGAACGACAAGAACGGGACGCTAAGGCAATAGAAGATGCCAAAAAGATATCAAAGGAAGATGTTATTACTACAATAAAGGAAATAGAAAATAGAGAACAACGCCCCGCTGCCGCTTCTACAGAACAACCTGCTCCCGCATCGATAATACCATTATGGGTTAAGCGAGTAGTCTCTGCCGCTGCTGTTGTATTAATAGTAGTAGGTGTTGGATTGGATTATCATAATTCTTATATCATGAAGAATTATGCAGGTCAATGTATCACAATGGCCGAATCTGACATGTCTGGCGAGATCTTTATGAAGGGAGATGGAGATGAGGTCATAAATGACCTTCGTGAACTCTTTAAAAATGTGGAGAAAAATGAGAATTTGGCGTCAACAATTTCGAAACTTGAAAATTATTATAATAATGCTACGGATGAATATGCTCACGAAGAAGACGCTTTTGTTGATCAAATATCTCTAGCTTTAGCATCCGCATATATTTATGATGGGCAGAATTCCAAAGCTAAGGAAGTTCTTAATCATATATTGAATGATCCTGATGCATCATCGGATGTGAAGGAAAAAGCAAAACAATTGCATGATAGCATAAAAAAGATATTCCTATTTTAGATTCATCTTATTCTGCTTTCACTGATAGATAACAAGAAATAAACATCATTATGAACTAAATCGTATGGAGCATATGGAAAAACTGATGCAAGAAGCATTACAAGGGAGGAAAAGTTCATTCAAGGAGTTATATTCTTATGCTGGCTCTGGCAATGCAGAGGCACAATACTATCTTGCCTTATATTATAAAGAGAGAGAAGGATGCGGGGCAGATTCTAATTATGCATATTGGATGCAAAAGGCAAAAGAAAAGGGTTTTGCTTCCGCACAACAAACAGTTATTCCAGAGCCTGCAGTTGTTGAAGAACAAGAAGTAAACTCAAATGGTAAATCTGATAATCCGTCGAAGTTTCTTTTGATGAAATTTTCATTCTCTGGCAGAATCAATAGAACAGAGTATATTTTAAGCATTATCGCTTCCGTTTTACTTTTTCTTTTTATACCAGTAATAGAAGATAGAGTTTTTGGTAGCATAATACAAATCGTTGTAGATTGGTTCTGGTTGTCACAAGGAGCGAGGCGCTTGCATGATTTTGGCGCTTCTGGTTGGTGGATATTAATTCCTGTACTATCATGGATTTATATAATGTTTCCTAAAGGAGATGAAAGGGATAATGAATATGGTCCATGCCCCAAATAAAGATGGTTTTTAATTAGTTCTTTATATTTTATTGTTATAAATATAAAGCAGTTAGCGCAAACAGCGTTAGCTGCTTTCTTTTTGTTTGCATTTTTCGTTCTTCTGGGATAGATGGATGTAAACAATTAAAACAATAAGAAAATGAAGAACGAAATTCAAAAGATTCTGAGAAAGTGGGAAGGAAACCTTCGTCGTAACGGTTCTATGGACGCTACACGTTTCTCACAAGTGTCAAACGAGATTGACAGTTACATCCGTACGAGTAAGAACACTCAGGTTGCAAGGCTGCTGACAAGCTGCAGAGACTCAACGCTTTCGGCATCCCCGAACAATGACAAGATCTTAAGAAATGTCCGTCATGCCCTATTTCTTCTCCAGAAGGAGATTAACGATGAGAAAAGAGAACTAGGTTTCGATGTTGACCTAGGTCAGCGCCAGCGTTACGAGGCAGTTTCAAAAAAACTCTATTCTGAAAAGCTGAGATTTAAAGGTAATAAGAGTCTAAGAGAGGCAGATGTTACTTTGATGGAAGGGCGGGACTCTCGTAAGGTTCGCAGGATTGTTGAAAAAAGAATGTGTCAGGAATACCACCGGCAGAACAAACACCGTTCCTCTTACCGTTCTTCTGGAAAAGCTCGGCATGAAATGGATCGTGCTGTGTCCTACCAGATTTTCAATCTTGGCCAGCTCGACGGGCATGCCAACCAAAGAGAAATCGGTACCCATTGGAAGAAGATTGTTGACTATTCTTCAGGAGAGTATGTGATGAAGAAGAAGGTTGAGTATGCAACCCTTGAAGAGGCCCAGCTTCATATCGAACTCTATAAGTTTGCGCATCCGAAAGATAAGAGACCAATGAATGCATACTACTGTGAGCACTGCGGTCATTATCATATCGGACATGACCGGGGTACTGAGACAGCTGCTTAAACATATTGTCATTCAAATCCTCCAGGTACTTCAGCCCTGGAGGACGAATGGCAAGTTTATGTTTTTGAAGGATTTGGGATAGTATTTTGTAAAGGTTACATTAGAGTATTAACAATAAACGATTAATGATATGAACATCTTCGAGATTTTAAAAAGCCAAGATTCAGATAACCCTATTTTAAAGGATTATCAGGTGAAGGAAGAATTGACAAATGATTGTACTTCCGAATCAGCTCAGCCCGTCGTTGTCAATACGGCTCACAAGGTGGCTGACCCTATCAATATTGAAGATACCTTTAACTTCGTCGGCAGGTCTCTTGCCAAATCTTATCGACGTGGAGAAATCAGTGCGAAAGAATTGCTTAGATCCTATCGCAAGAATGTAGCTGAAGCTGAAACCTTTTGCACTTTTGGATATAAAATCCAAGAGCTTCAGGAAGTCATTCGTACTACCCACAATCCTGCCCTGAAAGCAAAGCTAAAGGATGTTGTAGAAGAGAAAAAGGCTCTGAGACTGAAGAGTAACCTTCAAAATCATTCAACTCTGGATAAGTTGGACATGTTTAAGATTGATGTGTTAGGTATGGGAATAGGACTGCGCAAGGTTATTGCCTCCATGAGAAAATACTATAAAAAGACGGGAGACAGGAATGCCCTTATCGTCTCTCTGCTTTTAGAGACTGAATTTGCGAATGTTAATGCTAAAAGACTTTCCTCTGAGAAAAGGAGAATGGCTTATGAACGGAAGACTATTTTGCTGACCAGGTTGTCATCCTTGCTCCATGAAGCAGGTTGGAAGTCTGGATATAATGAAGCTACGGGAAAGAATGCCTCCTATCTTGTGTTTGTTTACTTGCCTTCTGGTGTCCAATTAACATGGCATTGTAACGAGTATACTATTCCTCAGTATTATGACAGTTTGGATGATGAATGGGATGGCCAGGTATGTATGACTCTGGAGAAGATCCTCGTGTATATTAAAGAGAATTATCATGAATTTATTCTTTCTCCTTTGAGAAATGCTGCGTGATGTTTATCTTTTCTAACCTTTAGGGATAGTATGATAGAAAGTCAAATTTTAAAACTTAATTGTCATGAGTAATTTTAGAATCAACGAAACCCACATCATGGTAATCCGTAAGGATTCAGCAACAGGGAAATTGGTAACTGATTATTTACCATTGGAGTTTAAGGAGCAGGCAAAACTCAATGAGTTAAAAAAACTGTCGAATACGGCTGGTATAACCGGTGAAGACATGTTCAAGGCTACCCAACAGAAAGGGTTAGGCTATCTGCTCGAATATTATGATTTCTGCGACTGTGTTAGCGGCTCTTATCAGTGTTGCCCGGCAATTAACATCAAAGACGTTAAAGAAGGATTCTATTCTAATAGCCAGGCTTTCTATCGACTGCTGGAATCTCGTACGACACCTTATTGCTTGTCAAAGAAATACAAAGAGTGCCGTGAGGATCCTTCTATCGTGGCATACTCCAGCAGACATATCGGTTGGAACAGCATGAATTTTAGCCTAAACGATGACTTGTCAATTGCTTATAACACGAATTTCGGATATGGCTATGCCAACTATTTTACGGCAAACCTGAAATATAAGGATATCGACATCCTTCCTTATTCTATGTGGGTAAACTATTATAATGCAAATATCTTCCAGATTCTGCGCTATACACGTACGTATTGCATATCAAATAGCGAATGGCAGCCAGCTCTGGAATTCGGCCGTGATGTTTGCAATAGCCTTGTTCAAAATCCCAGAGGATTCGCCAACGAATGGCTGGTTGGTGAAGTAAGAAAAATGGTTGATGGCTTACGAAGGATTTTCAACAATCATGGCTCTGTTATCGCTGTCAATGAATCAAATGGCTCCAGTAGGGTATTGAATACAAAGGAGGAGATAATCCTCTACAAAGGTGAGAAGATGTCAGGTGCTCTTTCTTTCCTTGGGAAGATTAAGGAGATAGAGAAACTAAATGTCTCAATGGAGAGTTATATCACCTCCATTCTTGACATGAACAGTCAAATGGTTCCTCAACTTCAGGAGGTAATCGACGAGTATAGGGGAAAACTGGCAGAGCTTACACAAATTGATGAAAAGCTCTTGGAGGAGATCGCTCCAATTAAGAGTTTTGTCGATAACCATATCAATGAGTGTGCTGCTAATTTCGTTGGTGACACAAGCTATTCTTCAAGGCGAGAAGCAGAGAAGATTATGTCAGAAGTCAGCATCGTGTTTATGGAAGCCAATGAACAGTTGAAGGATCTTGAAGAGAAGGAGTCCCGGCTCAGTAATAAGATTTACAATATGAGACGTGTCGTAAATACGCTTTCCGGTTATGTTGAAACCATTGAAAGCTTCATGGAGAGTGAGTATGCAAAAGCAGCATAATCATACAAAAATTTAATTAATCATTTCGAATTTGGGATGTCGATAGATAAAACAAACAAGCAACAGCTTCAGGCATATGAACTGATTGAAACAACCAATTCCAGCTTTTTCCTTACGGGAAAGGCTGGGACTGGTAAGACCACATTTCTTCAAACTGTCCAGAAGGAGATAGACAAAAACTTCATCGTGCTTGCTCCGACGGGCATTGCAGCGATGTTGGCAGGTGGAGAGACTATCCACTCGTTCTTTGGCTTGCCTCTTCAAATATGCACGCCTAAGACGATAGGGAATGTCAATCGCTCCAAAATATCTATTATCAAGAAGGTGGACACTATCATCATAGATGAAGTTTCCATGGTCAGGTGTGATGTGATTGATGCTATTGATTACACCCTTCGGTATGTAATGAGAAATTCCCTGCCTTTCGGGGGTAAACAGATGGTTTTCGTTGGCGACCTCTTCCAGCTTCCTCCTGTATTACGAAAAGAAGAAGCGGAGATTATGGATGATCTATACAATACGATGTCTCCATTCTTTTTTAAGGCAAGGGCTCTTAAGCGATTGGCTCTTCCATGCATAGAATTTGTAAAAGTCTATCGTCAGAAGGATGATGTTTTCCTAGGCATTCTTGACTCAATACGCTTTAATCGTGCTAGTTATGGTGAATTGTCAGTATTAAACAAGCGTGTTGACCGTCCCATTCCATCGAATGAAAGAATCATTACGCTTTGCACTCGTAATGATGAAGCTTCTAAAATCAATTTGTCAAAGTTGAATCTTTTAGATTCCGAAGAATTTTGTTTCGATGCCAAAGTGGAGGGTGATATCAAGCTTGATGCCAACCTGCCAGCAGAAAAGAAACTCTCTCTTAAATGTGGTGCCCAAGTTATATTTGTTAGAAATGATCTTTCTCGGCGTTGGGTGAATGGTACTATTGGAACCATCTCCAAATTATCTCAGGATGAGATACAAGTGGTAACAGAGTCTGGAGAGTACAAGGTGTCGCCTGTTTCTTGGGAGTCATATAAGTATGAATACAATAGTAAGGAGAAGAAGATTGTCAAGACACTAGTGGGAACATATACTCAATTCCCGCTTAAATTGTCGTGGGCGATAACGATACATAAGAGTCAAGGGATGACTTTTGACAAGATGATTCTGGATTTGAGTCGTGGTGTTTTCTCTAAGGGACAGTTATATGTGGCTCTGAGCCGTGTAAGAAGTCTCGATGGCCTGTTCCTGGTTAAGCCAGTGTCGTTTGGACATATAGGAACGAGTGAGGAGGTGATAGCTTTTGCGAATAGATTCAATGACGATTCTGCTATCAGGAATGAAATCAGTGGCGGCAAGTATCTCTACGAAAGCTTGCGCAATAAAAACTGGGATGAGTTTTCAAAGACTTCATTGAATCTGGGCTTGTCTCTCGCGAGGTCAGAGGATTGGAAGTCAGCAGCTCGGTATATCTCTCAGATGTTTAATGCAATGGTTTCTGACGAGCACCTGGTCAATAGTATTGAGCGAAATATGCTGCCGATTTCAAGATTCAGCAATATCCTCGTCGACTATGTAAGTGCTGCCTTATGTCTTTATTCAGGTGAATATGAGCAGGCTGTTTATTTCGCGGATAGGGTTCGTTCCATGAGAGAATGTAATGATGTGCTGTTCATTAAGGCTCGTGCCTTAACTCTATTGAAACGATATAAGGATGCTGATACAGTAAACATTGAATTAGTGAAATGCCTCGATGGGGAGTTTGATGCTAAAACATATTATGAAGTAGCACTTCTCAATGAAACCCAATTAGGCGATCCTGGTTTGGGAATCATGCAGTCAGTAGTAAAATACAGGCCGGAATATGATAACTCTATCATTAAGCTGAGAGTTTTCATGAAGAATAAAAACATTGACCTGACCGATTCTGATGATAATGAAAATGAATTGGTTGTTCAATTTAATTCAGACATTTCAGATGATGAGATGGTTAATCAACTAAGAACATTTAGATTGAACAGAAAGGAGGATTACAGAGCTTTTGTTAAATTGTTATCAAGTTATAAATTCGAAGAATAATAGGATGGGGACAAAATTTGATTGCCCTTTGTTGGATTTTGGAATCGTTGAATACCCAATGGTTATGGCTTCGTTTGTTTCAAAATCAGGTCGAACTGTTGGAGGGGCTTTCATGGTGGATACAGCATCGCGTCATAATGTAATGAATGAGGCGATCTTGGGTATATTGCAAGATAACTGTTTACGTTATGATGGAATAATGACTCTGACTTCCTTTTCTGGGGAAGGTATTCAAGGGAAAGAAGTTCATCTAGATTTCTGTGTAGGCGGATGTCAGTTCTCGGAACGGTTTTATTCAGCACAAGGATTAAGTTTTGATTCCGTTTTTGGAGAACATGTTGTGCTGGGTATACTGGGAATTGAGTTCTTGGTCAAGTATGGACTTGCCTTAGATTTTGAAAATCGTTCGCTCCATTCTTCTTCAATTATTGAAGAAAAGATGGAGTTGTCTGAATACAGCTTCGTTTTTCCACAGGAATATGGATTCTCAAAGTATGGTCTTCCAGTCGTTGGGATGGTGAAGAATGGGAAAGAATATGTTTGTTTAGTAGATTCTGGAAGTAATCTGAATACAACAACAAAATATGTTTTGGGTAACGGAGATATAACTAACAGACATACAGGACTGAAGAGCTCATTGACCAGCGTGGCCGGAACGAAGATGACAGATTTGATGAATGTGGATTTTGACCTCCTTAGCATCGGCAATAAAATAGGTGAGATAAAGGTTAAAAAATACTCGGCAGAATTTCAGGTTATGGATAATAGTAAGTATATCTTGGAAGGTTCGAGTAACATACCGCCTGTATCCGCAATCATCGGGGCTGGATTTCTGTTAGAGCATAAATGGGTGGTGGATTTTGCCTATGGTGTGGTTTGTTCTGCTAAAAATTAACAAAAATACAAATTATTTTTGGGATTAATATTATTTTGACGAGAAAATCGGGAAAAAAGTGGTAATTTTGTACCGTATTTTAAAATATAATATGTATGGTGACTCTGATTATTCTATTTATCGTGTTAGTGCTTGCACTGCTAATCCTGCCTTTCTCTAAGGCATTAATGAAGGATAAACAGGATTTGCGACAAAGTCCGATTGAAGTCCGCTTCAAGGTTCTCATTGATGAAATCAATAAAGCGTTCTTGGACGGGAAGGGGACAACCGTATATCCAGTTAAGAATGACAATAGGTGGCTAAACCTACATTCTGATGATAGAGCAAATTATTTGTTCCAGTTCAATTATAGTACTGGGCATCTGACTGTTTATCTTCATTATAAGTATCTCCAGAAGGAATTGAATGCAAATGTTCCTTTTTATAATGTAAGAGATGTCGATATTTTCACCCAAAAGAGAATGGCTAATGAGTTCATTCAGAAGATGCGGGTGGCTATTATGAAACATCAAGAGACAATTGGCATACCCGGGCAGTCTGGTCCAATCCCTTCGCAGTTTATGGATGACGAAGATGATCCAATAGATATGGTTAGCTCAATGTATGGAGACTTGTCTATGCATCAGAAAAAATCAATTATCAACATGGGGTATTTGATATTCTCAGCAAATGGTTCTTCATGGAATGATTTTGTATCTTATGGACCTACTCGTCAGCAGCTTAATTATCTAAATTTGAACTGGAAGGATTGCCAACAACAGCTCAACTCCGAGGGTGAGAACAATATCTATACAGATCTAAAAGAACTTGAAGATGGAGTTTACGATAGCTTACTTATGTTCTGGTTGTCAATGGTAGTGACGGAGACTGGCCCCGATGACAATAGGGCTGAAAAGTTCCTTTCAATGAATGAAAGGCTTGGGCATTCTGAGCAGGACGTTGAGCAGCGAGTGCAAAAGATTCAGGCTATGATGAATTTCTTTGGTCAATGAGTATGAGAAGGTGGTTGGTTGTTTCCCTATTATTTGTGACGTTGTTATGCCCGGCACAGCAGCGTCGAGCTTTGTTGGTGGGAGTTGCCAACTATCCTGAAGAAAGTGGTTGGAGAAAGATTCATGCTGACAATGACGTATCTCTGTTAGAAAGCGTGTTGTCTAGTTCTTTTTCCGTAAAATCAATTCTTGACGAAAAAGCCACATTAGATAATATCCTGAAAGAATTAGCTGGCCTGCAAAAGGCGACTTGCCATGGCGATACCGTTCTTGTTTCGTTTTCTTGTCATGGACAGCAAATGATTGCCCATGGTGAGGAAGAATCAGATTCTCTTGACGAGGCCTTAATTCCATATGATGCAAAGGTTAAATACAGTTCTGATTATCATGGAGAGAATCATTTACGTGATGATGTCCTATCCGAACACATCTTCAGACTTAGAGAGGCAGCAGGTTCAGATGGACTTGTGATCGTTCTCCTGGATGCATGTCATAGTGGCGATTCTTTCCGTGATACTAAAGAGATGGAGAACTGTCGCGGTGGCTATCCTGTTTTCGGACCAGATAGCACAGTAAGAGCTGTGCATAAGGACTTGAAAAATGTGGTTGGGGTTGCAAAATCTGATGGCATGTCAGATGTCCTGTTCATGAGTGCATGTCAGAGCTATCAGTTAAATGCAGAATATAAAGTCTCAGAAGGCAAATGGTATGGTTCATTAACATACGCTTTCATCAAGGCTTATGAAAAGGATGGATTGAATAGCCTACTTTCTCTATGTGCGGATATAAGAACTAATGTGGAGTCCTTCAATAAAAGTACCAAACAATCTCCTGAGTTCGCTACAACGATTGATGCTCTTCAGATGTTAGAAGAAAAGCCGGATACCACTATTGTGGAGATAGACGATTGTGGAAATCATGATGGTGCCGATACTCAGATTTATTGGATAGTAGGTCTTGCCATTCTTTTGGCTGTCATTATAATCGCCTTTTATCTATGGAAGAAGAAATGAATAACAGAAAAGTACCTGGATTTGTTCTTAGCACATTCCTGTTCTTGTTCTTTTATTTACTTATCAGAACTGTATATCAGGACTTACCTAGGATGTACTATGACATGATGGACGCCACGGTGGCAGAGGATGAACCAATTATTTTCAGCCTCATTTTGGCATGCCTTGATATTGTTATGCTTTGCTTGTCTTTTTGGAGCATCATTAGATTGCTTAAGGGCAAACCAGATGGTATCACATGTGTCAGATGGGCATTAGGGCTGAATTTGATAGTCGTTTTGTTTCAACTGTTTCAATTATTGGGAAGGATCATTTACATACACTGGATGTATGCGTTATCTCCAGTTCTTCAGCTTTTCCTGACAATAATCTTCCTGTTCTATTTAGGGAAGTCCAAATCGGTTAAACAACTCTATCCCAAATCTGAACGTAAGTTTTCCCCAGGTGGATGGGCCTGGCTTTTTTTCTTTATTCTTAGTGTGTTTTCTATTTCTTATATGCTCTATACTAATATTGAAATGGAGAATAAGAGCAAGAAACACGAGCTTAGTTCTTTGTCGATTCCCTCAAATAGTTATAGTGATGGTCTTCTTTTGTTTGAATCAACAAACAAATGGAGCCATTCGACAAAGGAGATAATGGATATGGAGGATATGCCCCAAGATGTCACGTTATGGGAATTGGCAAGTGACTCCATTTGCGAACTGGTTATGTCGGGTGTCTCTCCTAAAAGACGTCATTCAGATTTTATGTCTATTTTACTTCAGTCCCTTCCTGAAGAGCAGAAGTATTTTTCGAGAGAGGTAATTGCATGTGACACAATCATCAATGATGATCAGTATTACCTTGATCAGTATCAGTATGTAGCTGACTCCATTTCCTATTTATGGACCTTTTCGGTAAGATTTGATGCTGAGACTCATAAATTCTGTGCTTTGTCGAAGTATGGAATACAACGTGATGAAAGAATGGACAAGGATGAAGTGTTTTCTTTCCTAAAGTCCGTGGTTTTTGACCTCACTCCTTTAATAAAAGAGCTATGATAACTATACTGAAGGAATTACTGGTTTTGTTGGCATGTCTGTACCTGTTTCTGGTACTTAGATCCCATTATTCAAAGGGTGAATCCTTTAAGGATGCCTTCCTTAACAATGTCCATTATGTTGTAATGGTGCTATTCTCACCAGTAACATGGTTCGCTTTATTTGTTGCTGCTATCTATGTGGCTTACCAAATAATACACTAATAGAATATGAATAATCCAGAAAAGAAAAATATATTTAGGAGAATACTCATGAGTAATATATTCGAGAATATATACCATTTTCTCTTAATGTATGCTTGGCTTTTACTTTCTATAGCAGGAGCTTTTGTAGGTCTTGTTATTATCATATTTGTATTAGAATGGATGTTCCCCAAAGATGTGCATATCCTGAATTATGCACTTACAGACAAGACGTTCAAAGAATTATATTCAAACCACCATTATCACGCTGCCATTTTTATTGCGGAAGGAGATACATCATATGTGAATGATCATCTGAAGAATCTTCCCAATAAAGATATGTTGAGGGATTGTTATCTACATGTTGGTGAATATAGCAAGGCTGAGAAGATAGGAAGGGATTTTTTAAATTTGAACCCTGATATGTCAGATGTTTTGGACGATGACAAGGAGATGTCAAAGCTAAGTTTGGATTTCTTTCATGCTGTTGCAGCAAGGGACTTGTTCCGGCTATATGAAAAAATGGGGGATAGGGAGAAGCAGCTGGAAATGTATAATGAATTGAAAAAGTTTGATTATGACAAGCGTTTTTCAATAGTTAATGACATGCTTGCGGAGCATGGTTACAAATTACCAATTACTGATGAGGAGTATTCTGACATATACACGTTGGAGCACAATCTAAAATATGACATCATATGTGGTTTGCATCTTGAAAATCCAGATGCGGCAATTGATTCTTTGAAGAATTATATAAATCATGTATGGCAGGTTCCTAAGTTTAAGTCGTCATTGAAATTGACGTTTGTAAATCGATTGATATCATGGTATTTAGAGAAAAATGACATATTCCAGGCACAAGCTATGCTTTTAAATGGAATCAATATCGTTCCTGCCATTGAGAAAGAAGAGGATTTGGATCCGCTTGGCGATTTCGCTGAGTATTGTTATATTCTTCACGACTATAAGAATGCCAGACGTTTCATGAATGTCTATATGCGTTTTATGGACAAGTATTATAGTGAAGAAGATTTAGGCTATTTGTTGGCAGAAGCTCGTTTAATAAAGTATCAGAATGAGGAATCCTCTGAAAATATAGATAGGCTAATTCATTGTTGCAGAGGTCTGCGAACGCAGATTTCTAAAAATTTTGCTGGAATGACGACCAGTCAGCAGGAGTATTTTTCACAAGAATTGAAAGAGCCATTTTCTTATGCTCTTGCCCTTTTAAATGAATATCCCAATAATGAGAAACTGGTAGAACTCTGTTTCGAAAATGAGGTGTTTAACCGTGGGCTGCTTATGAGAACCGATGCTTTACTTAGAAACTCACTGATAAACTCTTCAGACACGACTCTGTTAAACGATTATGAACAGTATATTGCTTTCAAGCAGGAATTGATAGCACGAGACGAGGTTGTTGGCCCTGGTAACTTTGCTAGAAGAATGTATCTTAAGCAGAAAATATCAGAATTAGAGAAAGAACTCTCTGTGAAGTGCTCTGATTTTGCCAGAAGTAACTACTCTGATATTCGTGTAGCGGATATAAAATCGTCTCTTTCACGCGAAGAAAGTCTTATTACATATGTAGAAATGCCAGGGAAGCACGGATCTTCTTTAGGAGCATTCTTGTTAAATAAGAAAGATGGCCTTTTGTTTTTGCCGATGTGTTCATCAGAAGAGTTGTCATCCTTGGCAGAAATCGCTCGAACAAACATCCCTGGCTTATGTGTGGACAATAAGGCTTATCACTATTTGTTTGAAAAGTTAGCCGGTAAAATTGATTCCAAGGGAAATGTTGTGTACTCCCCAGCAGGCATAGTACATCGGATACCTTTGATGGCACTGTTTATTGATGATATTACGACGATAGGGGATAAATATAATTTGAGAGCATTGGCAAATCCTATTGACTTATACAAGAAGGGTACAAAAAAGAATTTTGAAATAGAGCAGATGAAAGTTGCTCTTTGGGGCGGTATCGATTATGGAATGGCAGACTCAGAGAGTGATAATGAGTTAAAAACAAGGGCAGTTCTGCGTGGTGACAACTTAACATATCTACCTGGTTCATTAAACGAAGTTGATAATATATCCCGAATGTTAAAAGGAAATGTAGGTTTAGTTACCCCTCATACAGGGAACGCTGCGACAGAATCTTCTTTTAAGCGTGAAGCTTCCAACGCTGATATTATACATGTTTCGACTCATGGCTTCTTCAATGAAGACAAGGAACACGAACATAGTAGTGCAATGCATAATTCAGGACTGTTTTTTGCAAATGCAAATGCAGCCTGGAAGGATGACTATAAGCCCCAGTCCTTTCAAACGGGATATGAAGATGGTATCCTGAGGGCAGATGAGATAGAAACTCAAAATCTTGCTTCTTGCGAGTTGGTTGTTCTATCCGCTTGTGAAACAGGCCTTGGGGAGATTAAGGGTGATGAGGGCGTTTATGGCTTACAGAGGGCTTTTAAACTTGCAGGCGCAAATAACATCTTAATGAGCTTATGGTCAGTACCCGATGCTGCAACAGAGGAACTGATGGCGTTTTAAAGGTAAACGAAAGTATTATAAAAAGATGGTTATCGTCGCAGAACATCGTCACGAACGTCTTCAAACAGAGCAGAGTGCTTTAGAGCTTGCAAGCGCATATATGCAAGTTCAACGATATGCAGATGCATATAATGCATTTGCTTCAGTTTTAACGAAGTATAAATATACTCCAAATACACAAGATATTAAAGCGAATATGGCTTTTTGCCAAAAACCTTTGCCATGGTCCAGAAAGTTAAAGAATCACGACATGAGTTACTGGCATAATTTTATGCTGGTACGTTTCGGTGGACGTAGAAAGATAATGATACCACATGAAACTTATATTGAAACAGATAATTATATTCGATTCGGTCATTTTTAGTTCTGCTATATTCTTTTGGAAATATATGCTTCAGAATACCCCTTCTTATCATGGCAAAATGTTTTTTTTCTGTCAAATTCTGCGAAAAAACGCTCGACAAATTGTTTTTTTTTATAATATTTAGAAGCAATTTGAAATAAAATGAGTAAATTTGCACCAAATAATTGCTACTCAGTGATATACTGTGGTTTCTTCGACAAAAGCCATATACGTGAAGAATAAATACTATAACAAATCAACTCTCGACAGTGTGGCTAAAGGTTATGGCATCCTTGTCGATACTCTGCTGGAGAGTATGTTACAATGATATGGAGAAGTATTCCATTGCTTGCTACAAGCGGAGAATAGTCACATTAGTCTTAGTGATAGTCTTTAGCCTTACCTAAGGATTGAATCGTGATTATTTTAAATCAGAGAATGTCAATTATGCAATTAAAGCTTCTTATCTTAAAGCATTGGTAGACGCATTACCTCAGCCGATTCGGTTGAAAACAGATGCAGATATCGCAAATAAGCCTTTGACAGAGAAGATTAAGCTATTTCAAAGTTATATGACATATATTAAAGTAAAATAGTCAATAATCATTTAAACTAGTACAGCAATGAAAAAGATTGTATTTTCTATTGTTTGTTTGCTTTTAGCAACGACAATGTGGGCACAAGAAATTGGGCAGAAGCCGGAAGTTAAGGGCGATGTTTCCTCATCACTTTCTGCTCTACGTTTAGCAACAGACTTAGTGAAGTATGGCTATGCACAACAATCAGCTTTACCTTTAGTTCAAGCGCTGCAAATCATTAACGAAAATCCCACGCAGCCATTGAAGGCAGAACGTGAAGGGGAAAAAGCTGATTTGACAAAAGCTGAAGGAAAATCTGGGCAGGTGTCTTTAGATTATGAAAAGATTCTTGCAGATGCTAAAGTTTTTGCAGAAGGTGATGAAACCCTGATAAAGTTAATAGCGCAAATAGAAGAAGATGGCAAAAGCAGCCATCGAGGAGCCGTAAACGGTCCTTCTAAGCATTATGATTCTGTTAACGGTAATAGTACTGACACCTATCAGGTAAGTTTTATCGCTGATTATCTTGCGGAGATTGTTGTTTCTGGCGATGGCGATACAGACTTGGATTTGTATGTTTATGACAGCAATGGAAATTTGATAGCCAAAGATGAGGACTACACAGATGATTGTTATGTCCGTTGGGTACCAAAGTGGACTGGAAGGTTCATAGTTAAAATCGTGAATCGAGGTCCTGTTTATAATAGATATGTGATATTGACGAACTGATTATTTGTGGGTGAGTGAGTTTATAGAACTCACCCACATACGTTTATATGTATAGGTGATTAGTGAGTTAGCTTTTCCATTTGTTATTGGCCACATACGTTAGTTATATTTTCATGAAAGTTACTGTATTACATAGATTAGTACGCTGCTTCATTCTTGTTGCAATGGTTTTGTTAGTCAGTTGCGAACAGCAAAAGACTCCAGAGCAGCTGTTCGAAGAACGTGCTTCGGGTGTTGTAGTAATCCTGAATGAGTATTATTATGAATTACTTCTCCCCAATGGGAATAAGGTCTATTTCACGGGAATTGATTCTGATGGTGATTTAGAGAATTTTACTCCGGATGTTGAAGAGATAAAGAAAAATCCCCGGATTATGACAGGAACTGGTTTCTTCATTGACGATAAGGGAACTATCATGACAAATCGCCATGTTGCACAACCTTTGTTGGACAAGGCAAAAGCAAAAGCTGCGTATGCTGAACTTGTTAAAAGTGCAAAAGCTTTTATAGAACAAGGATTGAGTCAGATGCAGGAGAAATATGCAGATTTACAAAGACAAAAGGAAAAGAGCTATGTCTATGATCCGTATTCAGGAGATGCATATTATGACTTAGACAGAATGACGTCAATTGAGCAAGAAAAGTCAGAGGTTGAGGATTCTTATAATGAGCTAAATGAGGTCTATGAGAATCTAAATGGACTTACTGACGCCTCTGCCATGAAAATTTCTGTTGTGAGTAAAATAGGCATTGCATACCATGATACTTATGTAACGGACGAAGATGACTTCTTAAGAAATAATGCTTGTGTTATTTCTAAGCTATCATCTGATGAGAATGTTGATTTGGCCCTTATTCAACTAAAAAGCAAGACAACTCCATCGACATCATTCGTGTTCGATGTGTTGGGGGAGAGACAAGAGGATGGTTCAGTCATTGAACAAGTAAAAGGTCTTTTTGAGTCCAAAAGGAACAAGGATGAATTAATAATTAATCAAGACTTGTATATGATTGGCTATAATGCAGGATTGGTTTTGGGCGTTACCCAACAGGGAATAAAGGTCCAGCTTACGAGTGGAAAGCTTACCCAAACACCCGATGGACAAAGACTGCTTTATAGTATCCCGACCGTTCAAGGTTCTTCAGGAAGTCCAGTCATTGACGCTTATGGTAATTTTGTGGGTGTTAACTTTGCCAAATTGAATGGATCGGATAATTTCAATTTTGGTATACCTGCAAAGAAAGTTGTTAAATTCCTAAATGAGTAAATCTATTCAAAACATCAAATAGAGTGTATATGAGGAATAACATTCGTTTTTTTCTTATTGTTGTTATGCTGGGTATTCTTGGCGTGGTAAGTTCGTCAGCTAAAAATCGTGCCCTATTAATAGGTATATCGGAATATAGTCATGATTACAAGTGGAATACCATAAGTGGTACCAATGACATTGAATTAATAAAAGGAGTTCTTGTTGACTTTTCAATTCGAGAGTTGAAGGATAAAGATGCTACTTACGACAATATCATTAAAGAATTTGAACGGCTCATCAAACAAAGTAAGCCTTCAGATGTTGTCTATATCCACTTTTCGGGTCATGGCCAGCCTGTTGAAGACTATGATGGTGATGAGGAAGATGGTTGGGACGAGGCATTTGTTCCATATGATGCAGGTGACAAGTATGTTCCTGGTGTATATGAAGGAAACAGGCATCTTCTTGATGACACTTTGAATGCCTTACTTGACCGACTTCGTCAGAAACTTGGTCCTGAAGGTTATGTTTATGTTGTGGTTGATGCCTGTCATGCCGGTGAGCAATTTCGTGGTGAGGAAGACGATGTCCCTGTTCGAGGCAGTATTTATGGAATTAGCAAGAACAACAAGCATTATGTTCCACAGCTTAACACCATCAAGCATTATCCTATATCTCCAGAATCGAATAAATCTAATATTGTGATGATGGAAGCATGTCGTTCCTATCAAGTCAACAGAGAGATAAAAAGGGATGGCGCATTCTATGGACCTTTATCATATAGCGTTTATTTAGTTCTAAAAAATATGACTATCCATTCTAATCCTAAATGGTTTTTAAATGTAGAAGACACCTTCAACAAGCAAAGACCTGCAGGTAGTTCTCAACGTATGGTTACGGAGTCGACATTAGAATGATATGTTAGTAAACAGTAAGGTATGAAGCCCAATAGTGTAATAAAGAGTATTCTGTTAACTGCAACGCTATCATTAATTCATAAAGATGATGCTGTTGCAGCAAACAGTTATATAGGGGACAATGGTACTTTCCAAGATAAACTGATTAAGAGTTTATTTAAGAATCCCATTGCCAAACGTGTTTTAAGCATAAAAAGAAGTGGAGAGTTGCGTGTGATAAACCAGCATTTTTCTCACAGCTCTCACAGTTCACACAGTTCTCATTCATCACATTATTCTGCCAGTACAGGGAATAATAATAGTACCTCTTCGCAAGACTATAGTTCAAATTCCGTTTATACTGCTGGTGGTGTCGTACGCGGTGAAAATGGCAAAAACCAGTTCGCTCCAGTATCGACGAATAAGGATGCATCCTTGTATAAGTTGGGAGACAGGCAGCTTAAGCAAGGCTTGTATGGAAAGGACGTTGAAGAATTGACCAAATTCCTAATATCTATCAACATTTTAGACAAGAATAAACTAGAAAAATCACAAGGTTTCATTAAGTTTAACAAAGCAGTTGAAGAATCTGTAAAAACCTTTCAGTCACAAAACCGTTTGAGGCCTACAGGTATAGTTGATACAAATTTAGTTAAGCTGATTAACAAAAAGATAAAAGAGAAAAATAATTCCAAATGAGATGCCCATCTATCATATGTTTTATTTGTTTTCTTGCTTGTTTTCGATTATCAATACATGCAAGAACACAACAAACGTATGATAGTGCCCCAGATTCCATATATCATTTAGGGATTGAAAAGGCTAAAATAGGGAGGTTTTCCGATGCCAAGGAGTGTTTTCTCAAATATCTTTCACTCGAAGATAGCCTTTCGGAATCGGAATATTATTATGTCACTGAGGGTATTGCCTATTGTTATAACCAATTAGGAATAAAAGACTCTGTATTATTTTATAATGAAGATTATCTTTTCCCTCCAATCGAGAAAAATTCCTTATACATTGCAGACTCTTTGTACAGATCTGCTTATAATCATATTCACACCAATGAATTTGATGATGCTATTCATCAAATTAAAGAGTGTATTTCTCAGCAACAACGTGTCATTGGAGATACTCATCTTTTAACTGCCAGGTCCAAAGATTTATTATCTTATGCATATGCATTAACAAATTCATATCAACAATCTATTGAGAACAAGTCAGAAGCCCTCAGAATATATAGCGAGTGGTATGATATAAACAATCCCATCGTTATTGGGACTACTCTTTCTCTGGCAGATTTATATGACTATATTGGGGAATACGAGAAGGCATATACTATCACGAACAAGTGCATCCAGTCTCTGCCAACAAGCGACGAGAATTATTTTAATATCCGTTTTAGGATTAGCCGTTATCTCTCGGTGATGGGTAATTATTCTGAAGCGGTTAAATATGAGAAAGAGACACAAACAATTCCTGATATTGATACTTACGTAAATCTTCAGAGTAAGTATAACCTTTGCGATTATTATATTGCACTAGGCAATATGGAGGAGGCTTTTTCTACCATAAATGATGCTATTGATTTATGTGAGAAAAAGAATCTTTCTGATGAAGAACATGCTATAGCCTTGAATTTGAAGGCAAATTTATATTCCGTAACAGGTGATTATATAAATGCTATAAAAACCGGTAATGAAGCGTTAAGGATTAGAGAAAGTTTGTTTTCTTTACATAGAGACTTGGCCATATCATACAATAATCTAGCAAGATATCATTCTTTTCTTGGATTGTATTCTGAGGCAATTAGTCTCCAAGAGAAATGCATACACCAATATGTTGACTTGGGAGATGACAATACGCCAGAAATGGCCGCAGCTCTTAACAACTATTCAGATTACTTTGCACACCAAGGAAAAATTGATGTTGCAATACAATATCAAAAACAAGGTATTCAGATTTTAGAAAGCATTTTTGGCAGGAAACACCCGGATTGTGCCATTTCTATAAACAATTTGTCAAAATTGTACGCATTGAAAAATGATTTTGACGCAGCAATTGAACTGTGTGAAGAGGTTCTTGATATTAGGAAAAGCATTTTTGGTGAGTTTCATCCTGACGTGGCGGTTTCCTATGTAAACATGTCTTCATATTATCTTGGAAAAAATGATTATCAAAAAGCCATTGAATTTAATGAAAGATCATTAGGCATTTATGAGAAAATAATAGGAACCAACAATGCAGACTACGCCAGAGGTATGCAGTATATGGCAAGTATATATCAACAGTCAAAAGAATACGACACTGCAATAAGTTATATACAAAAGGCTGTAGAATATTATAAAAGTCGATTTGGCGTACATAGCCCTCAGTACCTTGAATGCATAAAAAGTTTAGCAGTTTTATATAAAGAAGCCGGTGATGAACAAACATCATTGTCCTTCATGTCTGAAGTCATGGAAATGATAGATGATTATACTCTATCATCCTTTGGATGTATGACATCTACTGAACGAGCCCAATTTTGGGAAAAAAATAAAGATTGGTATTATCAGCAGCTTCCACGTTTGGCAGTTTCTATTAATACGCCAAAGGCAAATACTTTACTTTATAATTCTTTACTGACTTCAAAAGGACTATTGTTAAGTACAGATATTGAGATAGAAAAACTAATTCAGTCTTCTAATGATTCTATATTGGTTTCTGATTGGGAACGCCTGGGCTATTTGAAATCGGCACTCAATTATGAATACAATTCCACCAAGGAAGAAAGAACAAACAATATTGAGAATCTTTCAAAGACAATCAAAGAGTTGGAACTGGATGTCATGGAAAGAATTAAGGCTTATGGTGATATATCCCAGAAATTTAAAACCAAATGGAGTGATGTCAGAGCTGTATTAGAAGATGATGAGATCGCAGTTGAGTTCTGCGCTATACCGTACCCTAATAATACCGTAAAGTATGTAGCTTTATTAATCGCACCAGAGTTTGACTATCCTATTCTCATTGATTTGTTTGAAGAATCAACTATTGAATGGCCAAATAAAAATGATGTTGTCGGTGATTTGGATAGTTACAATGATCATATTTGGAAACCGATATTTACACATTTAAAAAATGAAGTGAAAAATGTTTATTTTTCACCTAGTGGGAAATTGCACATTGCGGCAATCGAGTATTCCACGAATAGCACCTCAGATAAATTTAGCTTTTATAGGTTAACTTCAACTCGTGAGCTTATAAGTCTTAAAGGAACAATTCCTCAATTAACCAGTGCTGTTATATATGGTGGGCTAATATACGATACAGAGTCTGACACACAGAGGGCATCTGATGTGGAATTAATCAGGGATGTGGTTTCCCAGAATAGTTTTAACTATCTTCCTTTTACATATCAAGAAGCAGAAAACATAGATTCTCTATTATCTGCCAACAATTATAAAACAATTGTTTTCACGGGAGACAAAGGAACAGAGGATACTTTTTATGGATTAGGCGATGAAGATCCAAACATTATTCACATAGCTACTCATGGGTTCTATTATAGTTCTGAAGCCGATATCGATTGGGTTTCACGTATCATATCTAAGTATCCCCCACAACAATTGACAAATGAAGATGCTTCCTTATGTAGAACTGGGTTAATCCTTTCAAAGGCTAAGAATCAGTTGTTCGTTAACAGAGAATCAGTCAATGAGTCCGATGGGATTCTAACTGCAAAGGAGATATCACAAGTTAATCTTCATGGCCTGTATTTGACAATATTGTCTGCATGTAAAACAGCACAAGGAGATATTAATGGTGATGGCGTGTTTGGTTTACAGCGTGGATTCAAGAAAGCAGGTGCTCAATCATTGTTAATGAGTCTTTGGAGTGTCAATGACCAGGCGACATTGTATTTGATGGAGCATTTCTACCAGCACCTCCTTCAAGGTTTTAGTTTTCATCAATCACTCATCTTAGCTCAGAAAGATTTGAGAACCTGCAATGAAGGGGTTTTCGATCATCCTGCATATTGGGCTGCTTTTATCTTATTGGATAGTTTATAATAGATTTGTTATGTTAGTAGATAAACGAATATATAACGATGCTTGCATCTCAAAAGCGGTCTACCATTTGTCTAATGAAATGGTAATCACCCGTTCGTCTATATCAGATAGTGAAGAGTTGTTGGCTATAAGGTGTGACAAAGAATCTGAAGCCAAAGCTGAAGAAAGGCTTATAAATGTCCTCAATGACTATAAGCTTCGTACGATAATTGAAAACGAAACTCATGACATAAAGACGATCCTTTATGCAAAAGCGTTTATTGATGATGAAGATATAGATTTACCAGAGACAGATTATGTATAAATTACTACCTTTCTATTTTGACAGAATTGCAGATAAGGAGATACTTGTCAACGAATTAGGTGATATGTTAATATTGCCTATCGGTTCTGTTAAGGAAATAGTAGAGAAAAATGTATGCATATCAAGTGAGCTATATAAAACCCTTCATGCCAATTTTTTCATTTCTGATAAGATCATTCACCCGTTGTTTGAAGTGTATTCATCTCGATTGCGGACTAAGAAAGAGAATCTTGGAACCAGGGCTTCATTACATATCTTTGTTTTAACATTAAGGTGTAATCAAAATTGCACATATTGCCAGGCTTCGAGTAAAGTCATTGATGCATGTTCTGTCTCGATGTCTAAACAGACGATGGATAGTTCTATCGACTTGATGTTCAAATCCAACTCGGATAACCTTACAATGGAATTTCAGGGTGGGGAACCAACTTTGGAGTTTGAGTTGTTTGCTTATGGAGTTCGAAGAGCACTTTCAATCAATGAAAGTAGGAAGAAGAATCTGTCAATAGTGCTGTGTACGAACTGTGTTGACTTGTCTGACACCTTGTTGTCCTTCTGTAAAGAACACTCTGTTTTAATTTCCAGTTCTCTTGATGGTCCCCAAGAGCTTCATGATAAGAATAGAGGGAGATTTGGCAGCTATGAAAAGGTTATTGGCGGTTTTAACAAGGTAAGGAATTACCTTGGTGCGGATAGATTATCGGCGTTAATGACAACATCTGTTCTGTCACTTAACTATTCCAAAGAGATAATTGATGAATATATCCAACAAGGCTTTACCAGTATTTTCATTCGTTCTCTGAATCCATATGGTCAGGCTCTGGATGGGACGGATTGGAATAAGTATACAGACAAGTTCATTGAGTTTTACAAACAATCTTTGAATTACATTATTACCATCAATCAGCAAGGTAAATATTTTAGGGAAGAATTTGCCACCATTATTCTGCGTAAAATTTTAACTCCTTACGATAGTGGTTTTGTTGATTTATTGTCCCCGTCAGGTGTAATTAATTCTGTTTTGGTTTATAATTATGATGGTAATGTATATTGCTCAGATGAGTCCAGAATGCTTGCGGAAATGGGAGACTATACTTTCCTTCTTGGCAGTGTTCAAGATGATTATAATAAACTAATATATGGTAAAAAGGCTAAGAAAATAGCACAGGTATGGGCCAATGAATGCCTGGCGGGATGTAGTGACTGTGCTTTCAAAAACTACTGTGGCGCAGATCCTGTACGAAACTATTCGACGCAACATGACCAATACGGGAATCGCCCATTCTCAAATTGGTGTAAAAAGAACAGAGCTATTATTTCGTATCTGATAGAGTTGATAATCACGGAACCGGAAAAGGTACTTCCTATTTTTAAGAGTTGGATTATATGAGTCAAAGGCCTTTTAACATAAACTCGAATGACAATACTATTTATTGCACATCGATGTGCAATAATAGGTGTGTAATGTGTTGCCAACCGCCCCAAAGTCACAATGACATTGATGAATTGTATGCTGAGAACTTAATCCGTATTGCTCAGGCTCCGAAGGAACTTTCATTAATTTGTATTACAGGTGGAGAACCGACTCTTTTAGGAGATAGATTGGTTTCATTGATACAGTATACAAGAGAAAAACTACCCCAGACCGATATCTTACTACTTACAAATGCACGTAAGTTCTCAAATCGCGTTTTTGCAGCGACGGTCTCGTCAGCTGGAGAAAATCGATTGTTTGTTGGAACAGAACTTCATTCTGATTATGCCAAAGACCATGATTTGATATCCGGTGCTCAGAATGCTTATCAAGAAACCATTCTTGGTATTTATAATTTAGCTTCGTATGGTATTGAGATTGAGCTTCGTGTGATTGTTTGCAAGGCAAATTACATGCGTTTATATAATATAGCACAGTTCATACACAAAAACATTCCTTTTGTAAGCAAAATTGCTTTTATGGGAATGGAGTGTACAGGATTGGCGTTTGATAATTTTGACACTGTATGGATAGAACCTGATGAATATATGGATAATTTAAAAATGGCGGTTCTTTTCCTTTCTTCTTGGAAATATAATGTTGATATTTATAATGTTCCATTATGCTTACTGCCAGAAGACATTAGATCTTTTTCTCGAAATAGCATTTCAGATTGGAAAAGATTTTACCCAGCTGAATGCAACGGTTGTCAGAAAAAGCTAGAGTGTTGTGGTCTTTTTTCCACGTCCAGGATTCATTATCAAAACTTGATTCCCTTTACAGGCAATTTTAACAAAACATTGTCGTTATTATAATTACATACTAATTTGTTGAAAAGATGACTAAATACTACAACATATTAAGGTATATAATTGTCGTACTACTGACATTTACTCCATTTGTGGGAACATATGCCCAATCCGTTGTTGATGTAATCAAGCAAGCTGAGACTTTGATTGATGAAGAAAAATATGATAAAGCATATTCTTTACTTCAAAAAATCTCAGAACAGCAAGTCGAGGAACAAGGTGATTCTTGTATTATGTTATTTAACTATGAAAAGGGAACCTGTCTCTTTTTTATGGAAAAATACAAGGAGGCAATTCCTTATTTACAAAAAGGTCTTCAGATAATGGAAAGACTTCCTCATGAAGATTGTAATTACCTTGAAATGATGTATGGAATAGGCTCATGTTACAAAAAAATGGGAGATCTTTCCAAGGCAGAAGAATACTACCGTAGAACTATTCTTAAAGGGAACTATTATGATTTGAATTGCGCTATAAGGAATCAAACATATAGTGAGATGGCCGAATTGTATACATTGATGGGAAAACCAGAACTTGCAGATGTTTGTACATCAAGAATAGCGTCCGAGATGCGACTTAGGGATTCAAAGGATTTCGACATGCAAATAGATGATCTATTTGATTTGGAAGATGCTTATGAGAAGCAGGGGAAGATGGAAGACGCAATAAACACATTAAAGAAAATATTGTTTTTAATTGATGAAAAGAAGGGCAAGACGAATGAAGACTACTTGGCTTATTCTTGTTTGCTGGGTTATAGACTGAAATATGGTGCAAATCGCCCTGACGAGGCAGCATCTGTTTTTAAAGATGTAATAGAGATTGGAAAGGGACTGTCTGCACATAGAAAGGAAGTATGTAGCGCATATGAAGAATATCTTAGATATTTGGCAGAAAAAGGGGAAATCGAAACTATAAATACAATATTACCGACTGCTGTAAAGTATTATACTTCAACCGACCTGGATACACAATCACAGAGAAATCTGTATGAAATAGTTGGCGTCGGCCTATGCGATGCCCAGTTTTATGAGGATGGTATTAAGTATCTTGAAAAGAAATGGAAGGGTAGTGGTGCTAATTCCATTAGGGCCTTGGATTATTTGGGACAGTTCTATTTCAGAAGTGATCCAAGTAAATCCCTTGCATTCTACAAAAATGCAGAATCTCAAATCAACAAAGGATTTGAAGTCGATGATAATACCCGAAAGACACTATATGAATATCTGATGTATCTAAACGAAAGATTGGAGAATTTTACTGAAGCTATTAAATATGCAGAATTAGCAGAACCTTATATAAAAAGAATGAATGATAACAACTACTACCTTCGTCATTTAATGTCTTGGTCTGTTGAGAGCATTCATGCAAATGATAATGATAAAGCAAATTATTTGCTAGATAAGGCGGCTCCATTGTTAGAAGGTGCCGATAATGATGTGAAGATCCAGGCCCTTTCGAACATGGGCTTTGTTTATCTTAAATCAGAAAGACTGGACAAGGCAATAGATATTCTAAATAATGGAATAGATTTGGCGATAAAGTTAAAAGGTGAGAAATGTCTTGAGTTAGCCACTTTTTACCATAATTTAGGTCGCGCTTATATGCTTAAAAAAGATAACGAAAGAGCATTATCTGCATTGAATAAGAGTAAGTCTCTTCAGTTAGAGCTGGAAGGCAATGTTATGCAAAGGACAATAGATTATATTAAAGAGTGCCAGGAAAGATGAGAAGGATTTATATTTTATCATATATTCTTTTGGTATGTATGGGCATAAAAGCCCAGACAACTGAGGATGTTATCCAAAAGATGCAGGAGATTCGTCAAGAACAAGGAGATTCTCTAGCAAGAGATTATCTGGCTAAGAACCAGTCCGTCTTTACTACTAATGATGCCAATCCTGTATATCTTGTTCTATGGGGATTGTTGACTTCAAACATGTGGAATGCCAATCCTCATGAGGAACTCACGAAAGAATATAAAGAGTTTCTCGATACAGTCATTGATGATGAGATAAAATCAGAGACATATTCTCCTGATGAGAATTCGATTTCTTCCCTTTGGCAATTAACAAATGATTATTCGAAAATCCTGTATGCACAAGGAGATCTTGACAATGCATGTCTAATTTTATCCAGAATGCATAAGTGGTTTGAACCATATTCCAATTTAAGATATACGGTAGGATATGCCCAGTCTCTTCTAAACTATTGTTTAATTCTTGTTAGGGACATGCATAAATACAAAGAGGGTGAACCTGTCGCTGAAGAGTATTTGGATGTGTCAAAGAAGGTTTATGGCGAGCAGTCGTCTCAATATGCTATAGCAATATATAATATGCATATTTTCCCAAGCAAGCCAATTTCTGAGAAAGCGGAGATTATAAAGAAGGCCATTTCTATTTATGAAGTGGCAGATTATCAGGATCCGGCCATGTTGGAACAGATGAAGGACACATATAAGGCTCAGATGGTCAACTTAACAGGGATAACAAATACAGATAATGATATTATTACCCACAATGGTATTATTTCTTTGGCTAGCTGTATGTCTTTAGTAGCTGCAGAAAGGGGAGCAGAAGCTTTAGAATCATTAATGTATTATAAAAACCAGCTGTCAAGCAAACAGTATTTGGACACATTACAATATTCTAATGTAATCTCCCTTATAATTGGGACATATATTCAGAAAAATGATTTAGCAGCAGCACAAAAAGAAATAGAAGATTTCAATGATAAAGTAGGAATAGATAATCTTCCATTGAACCATGCTCAGATCTTTTATTCGTCAGCTGGTATTGTCGCGATGCGTTTAAAGGACTATCCTAAAGCATTAAGATATGCTCATGCAGCGTGCAGGCTATCTGAGAGGATTTCAGCTCCAGATATAGAATACTGTAAAGTGTTAGGAAATATTAGTATTATGTATGCTGAAGCGGCTAGTGTCGTAGACAAGCAATTCTATTTAGATGCAAAGTGGTATATTGATGAAGCTATTTCAGTTTTTGAGGAAATAATCGGGCCATTGGCAGAACATGGTTCTACCGGATTGACCCTTTTAAATAATAAAGCATTCGTATATGATGCGTTGGGAGACCGTCAGGGTAGTATAGATGTTTATGAAAAAATAGTTTCTGGTTTTGCGGATAATTATGATGTCAAATCTTCATGGGCGTTGGCTGCGAATAATCTGTCAGTTTTGTATCTAAAAACAGGACAGGTGCAGAAAGCGGTGGATTTGTTAGAATCGCTTAGTAGTACCAATAAAGAATATGAAATGTTGTTTAAACAGAATTTGGCTTTAGCATATTATGTTAAGGGTGATGACAAGATGAAGAAAACATTTCAGGAGTACAATCAAATCTGCTATAACAACTGTATGGATGTCTTTAGCTTCTTCACTCCGGCAGAACGTGAAGATTATTGGACTGGTACCGCCCGAGAACTATTGATATTAAACAATCTTTCAGCTGACAAATATCCAGATATGACAGATGTGGGTTATAATAACCTGCTTTTCGTAAAGAATCTAAAGTTGATGTCTTCAGATATACTTAAGTCTATTGTTGGAAATTCTTCTGACATAGAGCTTAAGAAAAAATACGATAGAGTTTTGTCACTAAGAGACGCAATCGCATATCAATCAAGTCAATCTGATAGTGTTGCAACATGGCAAAATGAACTTAGAGGAGAAGAGCGGAGTATCTTGGGAATGATTCCTGATTATAAGGATAAGTTATTGAGTTCATTTCATACATGGGACGAGATTAAGAATACCCTTCAAGACGATGAAGTTGCTATAGAGTTTACATATATTCCTAAAATTACGGGCTGGGAAGAGGAAGATGCGACAGGTTATTATGGCGCGTATGTATTAGCTAATCATTCACAAAGACCAGAATTGATTACATTATGCGAAGTTGATGCCATTAATCATTATTTTACTGGTGCGGCCGACGCTTTGCAAATATCTTCAACATATAAAGATTCTGTCTCAATATACAATAATATTTGGGGAAAGCTTGACCAATACATAAAAGGAAAAAGGACAATTTATTTTTCACCGACAGGTCAATTGAATCTGCTGAATCACGAAGCATTAGCCATACCTGATGGAGGAACTTTTGGTGACATGTACAATCTTGTCCGTTTGTCATCAACAGCAAAGATATTAACTATATCATCCAAGAACGCAAATAGCACTCAATATAATTCAGCATCTGTTTATGGCGGTATTGTATATGATTTATCTGTCGCAGAAATGAATGAAGCTGCTAAGAATTATAAGCATAATAGTAATGAAGGCAATTTGTTGGCGATCCGTTCTGAGGATGAACGAGGTCAGTGGAACTATTTGCAAGGAACGGAAATTGAATCTGAGGACATATACAGATTGTTGAAAACTAATAACATCTCTGCAACACTACTGCAAGGAGGCCGTGCCAATGAAGAATCATTCAAATCATTAAGTGGTCAATCTCCTAGTATTATACATTTATCAACCCATGGTTTTTTCCTTGATACGACTGAAAAAGAGAAGGCCAATCCTTTTATGAATACGATAGGGAGCTATTCGGAAAAAGAGGACAAGTTAATTCGTACCGGTTTATTGTTGGCAGGTGCAAATAATGTTTGGTGTGGAAGAAGTCAAGTAAAAGGAATAGAAGATGGCATATTGACAGCAGACGAAATAAGCCGACTCGATTTAGGAAGAACGAAACTTGTTGTCCTTTCTGCATGTGAAACAGCAAAAGGACAAATTGATGAAATTGATGGCGTATTAGGATTGCAAAGAGGATTTAAAAAAGCTGGAGTTGGTTCAATTGTTATGAGTTTGTGGAAAGTGTCTGATGCTGTAACATCTATCCTAATGACTCAGTTCTATACACATTTGGCAAAAGGCATGAGTTTGCGTGATTCTTTAAAGCAGGCAATTCGTGTAGTGAAAGAGAAGTATCCAGACCCATATTATTGGGCAAGTTTTGTCGTTCTAGATTAATGATATGATTTTAAGAAGACTACATAGTACATGCATAAAAACGACAAGATGGTTTTCGCATAGAAGTAAAATCATCCTTGTATCTATCGTCAATGTAATTTTATTGATGTTCCTGACCTATTTTCTAAATAATCAACCATTATTTACTGGTGAAAATTTGTTTCAGTATTCATGGGTTGAATATTTCAAAGGTTTATTAGGCATTAATCAATCAGAAGTAAAAAAGGATGCTGTATTCATTAATGTGGGTTATGATAAAAAACTCATTGATAAAAATGATGAGTTTGGATTACCATTAGGGAATACTCCAATTACTGATCGGCAGAAGCTTGTAGATATTCTTAGGATGCTCAACAAAACTGATGCGTACCAGTATATTTTTTTAGACGTTGTTTTTGAGAAAGGTTTTGAGGATGTTGAAGTAGACTCGTTATTACTTGACGAAATAAAGCACACTAAGCGGATTGTTGTTGCAACACATCCTGATGTTGAATTATTAGATAGTGTCTTAAATCATGTTGCTGCCTGGAATAATTATGATGCAACAATAGTAGAGACAAATTTCAAAAGATATGAGTATTCTGCATTAGGGAAACCCTCTATGCCTCTTTTTGCCTATAGTAACCTGACGGGTAAATCCATAAAGAGGAAGGGCCTTTTCTATTTTTGTGACGGAAAGTTGTGCTATAATAGTCTCTTTACACGATTTCCAATAGAAGGAAATGGGGAATATGGAGAAAATGATGTCAAGCAGTATTATAATTTAGGAAGCGACATTCTAAATAACTATACAGATGCAGACTTAGCTGTTTTATGTAAAGCGAAGTATGTTTTTATTGGAGACATGATTGAAGATCTTCATGATACATACTCTGGATTAAGGAATGGACCATCTATCACCTATTATGCCTTCAAGGAATTAATGAATGGAAAGCATTTTGTTAATTATTTGTTGTCACTTTTTCTAGCAATAATATATTTCTGTATTTCAGTATTGATGTTTAATAACAAGTCTTGGTTTGAAAGAATACCTTGGATGAGGAAGGTTAGGTATAAGTCTGTACGTTTCTTTATGTCTTTCATTGGTTTTTCTTTTGTGTTGACCATTTCAGCTATACTCCTTGGCATCCTGTTCAATACGTATATCAGTATTTTGATTCCTTCTTTGTATTTTACTATACAGAAGACATTAATAGATTATAAAAGAATTAAGATATGAGAAAGTTTTTGGTGTTATTGTTTGTCAGTATCTGTCAATCAATCTATGCAGATAATTACAAGATTCTGCAGATGAATGCAAGTTACATTCAAATAGGCAGACATAAGTGTAAACAAGGCGATTCCTTTTCTGATGAAGACCGGATTAAATGGTCTTCTGAAAAAGAGGCTATCAAAGCCATGAATTTAAGGACAAAACAAATTAAAATATTTGTAAGTGAGGCATTTAATAAAGCAAAAGCCAAGAGCGTGAAGGAATTCTTTTTGAAGAGTAATCATCTTTCAACAAGGGGTGGCGTAGCTACTTTTTCTGATTTAGCAGAAGAATTGTCAGACACCCTTTATATATTAGGATCTATCCCAATTGAATCGCCTGTTCCAATTGATTCAATCTCCTCGTATGTAATATCATATGAGGATGGTGGGAAGAAATGGCGTAATCTGATGTCAACAGAGGACACTTTCTTCCTTAGTAGCGAACTATTCAACGATAGCCAAAAAGAACTGACCCTTTCTCTGTTTTATAGAAAAAAAGGAATAGAAGATTATTTGATAACGGACAAACTTGTAATCGTTTTGCTTCCACAATATATTGCAAAAGAATAACCATGAGTATTTTAGGGTTTCGCTAATTATCATGGTAACTATAATTGATTGAATTTGAAGCTTTATCATTATGCTGGCACGAGAAAAACAAATTAGTTTGCTCTCTTCGTGTAGTAATTAGGTGGCACATAATTAAAATGCGTCTAACAAAACGAATGAAGCCCAAATATCCGGAATGTCAGGATATTTTGATCTCATATAGGTTTGGGCTTTATTGAAAGCCTCATGAATGGGAGTACTATCCTTAAGATGTTCGTAGAAAGATTGCATGAATTCCATAACGCCAAGATCTGAAACTTCTTTCAGGCTCATTATTATAGATTTTACTCCTGCTTTTTTGAATCCACGTTGTAATCCCATTACACCCTCGCTGGAAATATCACCCAATCCCGTCTCACATGCACTGAGAACAACTAGTTGAGTATTGCTTAGATCCATATTGGAAATTTCGCTGGCAGTAAGAATACCGTCATCTATATCAACGGGTATTGATTCGTCATGTAAGAGCCGATTTCCACCAGCCATAACTAAAAAGGAATGAGTCATTGCTGCATCTTCTTGTCGCTCATTAAACAGTCCATTTGATGTTTGATAAAGGAAATTCATATTCCTAGCAGATTGTTTCTGTTTCACTTTTGATGGCGGCACATACATGCCATGTGTGGCAAGATGTATAATTGATATTGGCTTCCCAGAAAGTGCTTTGAAAGACTCCTCCGTTCCGTTGTTTCCAATATATTTTTGAATATGATAATTCATGCTTGACAAGTGCTTCCTTATACCTTCTATTTCAATACCGGTATTATCTAGTTGGCTAAAATGACCTCCTCGGAATTGTTTTAGTTCAGTGAAACCTCTGTAGTATCCACTTCGTCTATTGATACCCATCTTTCGGTTAGCCTCTGAAATGGAATCGGATGTGATAGAGTAATTCAATGCTCCATACAACACTGCTTCTTTATTACTATGGTCATTGTTATTGTTTGTAACTATTTCCCGTGTTGACGAGAGACGGTGCATTTCCCATTTTTCAGTTCCGGGAACATACTCTATGCCCATGTTATGTAGCAGGCCAGCTGGTGAGAAGAATATTTTTTTCTTTCCACTTAATATTGCTTCCAAAGGTTTCCAAACCATTTCATATAAACGACCTGAAGTATAGTACTCGGCAGGATTAATTTCAAGGAAGTCTTTGTCGTAAAAAGTGTATTGAGTAAAATTTGGAGAGGAATCTTTTGTGAGGGTTAATGCGACATAGCTTCCTTCTTTGAGAAATGATAGAAATTCTATGGCAACCTCGTCTTCTTTAAGGTTCTCTTGAACATCACGCCATGTAATCAACAATGGCTGGAGAAAAGTCTGCGAGCCTTGTAATGCATTCATGAGTTGCCTTTCTTCATCATTTATCTTAATGGAGAGTGAGTCATACATTATCTTTTGGCTATTATCTCCTTCTTGCTGCCATTTTACTAGTTTTTCTTTGTTCAATTTCAATTCTTCATAAAGATTAGATAGATTTGAATCGTTTTTGCTGGCAACTAATCTTGGAATTTGTTGGTCAACATTGAGTAGAACACCTTTTGCAAATAGTGCAGATAAGTCATAAAGATTACCCACAGCCTCTGCAGTTGGCATATTACTTACTATAACGGGAAATCCATCGGTCAGAAACTGTTTATTAGCATTCCAAAACATCTCGCGTGTTGATGATGAGAGGTCAGTAAAATATCTGACAAACAATTCTCGCATTTTTTTTGCGCATTTTGTTCCGTCTGCAAGTGCAGCTGACAAATCTGTTTGCATTTCTTTAATAGCAATTCTCTCCAACTCATTATTTGTTTCTATTCCATTATCTCCGAACTTATTTCTAAGTATTTCATACCGCTCACGGGCGTATTCTAATTCCTTAGAAGAACTTTGTCGTCCATATAATAGGGAAATCTCTAGTAGAGTTTGCTCATATGGATAACTATCTTTTCCTGAGGTTGCAGCTAAGTCCAAGGCCTTGTGTGCTACCTCCATAGCTTTGTCATTTTGTTCGTTGTCCATATACGCACGTGCCAAATTATTAAGGGCTCCTATATATTGAGGATCCGTTTCAGAAACTATTTGGCTATATAATTCAGTACTTTTCTCAGCATAATAAAGTTGCTTCTCGTGTTGTCCCAAAAGATTGTAAGGAAAGCAAAAAGCACCAATACAACTAGCGTAGTTACGGGTGTGTGACTTTCCTGTATTCTCGTATATTTTACGAGCTTTCTCATACCACTCAATGGCATCTTCAGGTTGCCCCGCATTGTTATACATGTTTGCAAGAATTTCTATATCCACTGTATTTTCTTGCATGCCAAGTTTTTCTTTAAGTATGAAGAATTGTTTCATAAGATGAATGGAATTCTCGAAATCCCCCAAACTGTTATAAGCCAAAGCAAGAGCGGAAAGAGTTGTGGCATATTGCTCATTTTCGCCATATTTTCTCTTGATTTCTTCAAGAGTTTGATAGCCAGTTTCCAAAGCTTTCGTGTGGTTGTGTTGTGATGAATAGATGCCTATCATTTGATTCATACAATAAAAGTATCCTTGGTCATCGTTATTCTGACGAAAGATGTCTATTGCTTTTGACAGGTGTTCTAATGCTGTGTCATAAAGGCCAAATCGATTTTCATATGCAGACATACGAAAAAGCCAATAGGAATAATCTGTGCTGTTGCTTCCATTCTCTTTTTCGTAAAAAGATAGGATCTTTCCACTACAGTTGTTTAGTCCGTTGATGTCGCCTATTTGCGAATACACATCAAATAAAGCCTCTATACATTCTATGTAAATTTTTGAGTTTTGGTCTCCCATAGATTCAAATATGAATAGAGCCTGTTGAGCAGTATTGAGAGCCTCTGTATATTTGCCCAGTTCATTATAACTTTTGGAAAGGTCCACTAATGTTAAGCCATGCCAATCGCTCTGTTTTCCCCATAAATCACTTGCAATGCCAACAATTTGTTTGTTGCATTCTAATTGTTCTTCATTACGATGGGCAAGAGCGTAAATGTTTTTTTTGCTTCTAAGTTCTACAAAAAGGTTGAAAGTATCTTTCTTCTCAACATAATAGTCAATGCACTTGTTAGAATAAGCTATAGCATTACTATATTCCTGTTGAAAAAAAGCCAATGAGGACTTAAGTTTCCAAATATTTGTTGAATCGGTAGAAGGTAGTAGTTCCTCTGGTATTTCATGGCCTTTTTCCTTAGCGTTTTTTATCCATCTGTCTCTTTCGAGGATGTTATCATTGAGTTGGCGTTCCGCAACTTCTATTTTTTGTTTTATGTCTGCAATATATGCATCTATATTAATGTCTTCAATATTTTGGGCAAATGAATGACCATAATTAAGACTTATAATAATATATAATAGAAACTTTTTCAAATAGTGACTCATGTCGTATTTGTTATATTATAAACTCTATGATATAGTGGAGTAGGGAGAGTTTTGATAATTAACATCGTGTGAATGACTATTTCAAACTGGTTTCATAAACCATGTTTTGCCTAGCCACTCGTCTGTCTGAATTCATCAAGTTCCTTACTTTTAGCACCCAATCAATATCGCCCGATATTTTTTGATTTGATAACACCTTATATATATAGTATGATAATGGCCCATAATAATATCCAGATTGCTTAATCTCACAGTTAGATTGGTAGGAACGACAAGCCTCTATCGCAAGTATATCTGACAAACCAGTTTCACGAGGAATCACGAAGTGTCCCATCGCGTTTATTCGAGGACGGAATTCTTTTCCATTGGGACTAAACCCCTTTTTAGTTCCACGTATATAAATTGTATCACTTTCTTCTTCATTTTCATCCTCTCCACGAGATGCTTCACCTGCGTGACAAGCATCAACGACAAGATAGACGAATCCTTTGGGACCAATAGTTTTCCTGAGCCTATGAAGAAATGAACATATCTCATCATCTGTAATATGGTTGGCTCCCTCATATATACCCTTTTGGAAAGTTTTCTTTGCATCATATGGAATTATTGCCTCGTCCCAACCATCTTCCTCATCACCATCATAGTCTTCAACAGGCTGACCATGACCCGAAAAGTGGATATAAACTATATCTCCGGCCTTTGAAGATTTTACAAGGTTTTCAAACTCTTTTCTTATCTTCTTGGCTGTAGCGGCCTCATTGCATAATTTAGTAATTTTGAACCCCTGTTTTTTTAAGACAGGTGTGATTAGTGCAACATCATTAGTTCCATGTATTTCGCTCCAGTCATTCTCTGTAGCGCGTTGGTAATTAGAAATTCCAATAACCAATGCTCGTCTGTTCTGAGCGCGAGATAATACGCAACATGAAAGAAGAACCATAAGGCAATATATGATTCTATATTTTAAAATGAATGTGTAAGCATATCTTAGCATATAGAAGGTGAATCTTTTATGTTGAAGGGAAAATCCCGTTGACTATTTCGCTCATTATTTTGAGGGGCCTTGCGCCTTCAACGATTCGATATAGTCGCTTTTGGTTTTGATGACTTCGTCCTTTGCTTTTAGGGCTTCGTCTTTGGCCTTTAGGGTCTCTTTCAGGCTTTCGACCTCTTTGCGAAGAGAGTCATTCTCCATGAGAAGGTTATTGCTGAGTGAGACGTTGCCAATGTAGTTATTGTTTCCATTGACATTGTTTGTTGCAAAAGAGTTTCCCAATCTGAAATAGTCCAGTGGCATATGAAAGAAGTCGGCCAAAGTTTCCAGTTTGGAAAGGCTGATGTCTTTCGTGCGTCTGAAATAATTCATGGTCTGCTTGCTATTCTTGAAAAGAAGAGAGCAGAGATTCTGTTGTTGCTCTTTTGAGAGGCTTGCGTAGAGATTATCTACCAGATCGATGTTAAGCATAAATGATAAATCTTATATTTATATGTTAATATGTTCTAAACGCCTCAATAAATTGAGCGAAATATTTTTCTATTTCAATATTTTGAGCCAAATTTGCATGCAAAATTACGCATTATTCTTTAATTAACCAAGGAAATTGGAAGATTTAACATAATAAAATGAGCAAATGACACAAAAGGATATTGCTTTATATTATGAGCAATTAACACGTGGTGAGAAAGGGCGTTTTACAGCATTCATCAGTTTACGGCTTGGTGGTTCACCCCATTCTTGGCAACATAGGCTGTTGTGTGTTGCCAGGAATACGGCTATTCGCCCCATGTCACCCGTCATTATCAGGGAACTGTGTAGTATCATCGAGAGCAACTGCTGGAGAACGGCGTTTGCGGAATGATGCTGTTCCCAGTGAAATCTTTATGTTATGATTAAAGAGAAATACATAGATGCCATCAAGTCTAGGGTTGACATCAGCCAACTTGTGATGGACTTATGTCCAGGCACTTCCCTACGGAATGCCGGCAAGAATCGCAAGAAGTGCTGCTGTGTCTTCCATAATGAGAAGACACCCTCTTTGATGCTTGACCTCTCGCTCAACATGTTTAAGTGTTTCGGCTGTGGCAAAGGTGGCGACATCATCAGCTTCGTACAGGAGCTGAAAGGCTTTGACTTCGTGGAAGCCGTCAAGTTCCTGCTGAAGACATACTGCCCGGATGTCGATACCAGTGACCTTTATTCCAAGCTTACAGATGAAGAGATAGAAGCCGAACAGCATAGAGAAAGCCTATTTATATGTAATCAGTATGCTTACGATTTCTTCAGGCAACAATATGAGGCAGATTGCGAAGAGTCGGCCCGATGTCGCTTGTATGCAGAAGACAGATGGGAACGGGAGTTCTGCAAGACGCTGGGACCATGGTTGGTGATAGGGGAGTCTCTTGTGAATACTGCCATAGATTCACGTTTTGGTAAAGGGTTTCAATATCCTCATCCTTCATATAGGGTGGTAAAATACGGAAAAGATAATCGTGAATGCTATTCAAGATTTGTTGACGTAAGGCTATCTGCTCTTGCAGATGTCTGTCGCGTATGTGCTGCATCCTTT
>OCVV011316508.1_pt1 | contig 48576 bp, 72 predicted proteins | sample 1539721 | NCBI WGS metagenome assembly OCVV01 (sample SAMN02144230, study PRJEB22623) | gut metagenome | biome: sheep rumen | host: Ovis aries | place: New Zealand | reverse complement strand
ATTATCCTTTAAAATATTATTGAGTATTTCCATAGGCGTATTTCCACGTGTTGGGGCTAACGGGTAATTATAAACAAGCACTGGCTCCTTAGGTTTCCAGTATCCACTTCTATCTTTCATAAAATATCACCTCTCCATGAATGCTATATACTGAATCTTCTGTATGTTTTTGGAATGATAGCCACCATTTGATACCACGGTTACATGAACCGTTTCTGTACAATACTTAACGACATGATAACCCTCGCCGATATAATAATCGACACCGCGCTCAAATTCCGCGCTATTGGTAGATGTAACAACTTTCACATTCATCATAATATCACCTCTTAAAAATTAAAAGAAGAGGGAACTTGCCCTCCTCGTGTCAATCGTACATGCTCCAGTCAAAGTCCCAGTCATCATATATTTCCCAGTTAAAGCCGACTGATTCCATATAACATTGCCACTCGAGTTCTTCAAGTTCCTCTTTGATTACTTTGGTTCTATACTTTTCAAAAACGTTGCTTGCAATCATAAAACTCTGTGCCAAAGCCTTTGCTTTTTGTTGGTTCATACTCATAGACATCATAAGTATGTCCAACGGTAATAACTTTGGTTTATAAGCTTCCATGATTTCTTTTAGCTTTTGACGTTTCATAAAATATCACCTCCATTATACACCCCGTTTCATTTGCGATCACCCCATCCACCATAAGTCATCGTCTATAAACACACCATGGTTACTCCAGTCTTCAAACCCCTTAGCGCCAGGTTCATAAGCAAAGTGATAACCATGTGAATCAGTCTGAGTTCCTTTGCAGCATCGCATGACTCCCCAGCGTGTGCATCCGACACTCTCTCCAGCTTCCTTATACGTCTCGAATACTTCTCCGGTCTCCCAGACTCTAACCGGAGGATGATCGGGCGGCTTCCCTGGTCTTGGTCTAGGAGCCCTGTCTTCGAATATTGGTTTCTTTGGCATCAAATATCACCTTCCTTATTCAACTCGTGCTTTATGAAATAATCCGTACACTTAACCCAGCCATCCAGAAATCCGCGTTTATAATCATCGTCCTCCGGCGGCTTTACCGGTTCAAAACAGTCCGAAAACTTAACACTAGGCCCAATATTCTCGAGCCTAGACACGGGCAGAAAATTATACGCGGGAATAGGAGCGGTCATTCCAGCTGTAGTTTTCAGCATCTCATTCTCATTCCTGATTTGATTAAGATTAAATTGCGCAAGGGCCATTCTATAAGCATTTATGTAATCAGTCTCTTTCATTATTCTTCCTCCATTATCCGTATCTCATCAGTCGGTATCGTCCACTCAGGTTTCTCTTTGATCCACTTCATACCCTTTATCGATAAACATAGCATGATCGCATGTTCCATGTTTGATATGTATTCTGAAGCATCGACATTCTTACCGGCCAATAACTTAACAGTACGGAGTTCATCTATTATAGCATTCACTCTACGTTTCAGGTCAACCTTATTTGGAAAGAATGCATCGGGATCGAAATCCGTATCGAGATATGAATCCGATATCCTCATAAACTCTATCTGAAATTCTCCGATAGAATGATTCTCGTATAAATCTCTGAGTTTCCAGAAATCGTTTTTTACTTTATGTATACCGTCCATACAATATCACCTCACTTCAACAGCCTAATTATCGACTTCTTATCCATTCTGACGGTCGCGTGAACCTCAGCTACAACCTCGTCTCCGTCATCATCGTTGACAGCATCAAAGTCCTTTACTTGTATTGTCATGTCATACCCAGCCTTCTTAAGAGCATGCGATATGATTTTGGATATAATAGCCGTCCCCCAACCAGTTTTAATCTTCACTATGTCCTCCATAATTAATCCTCCTCTACGATGTAAAACCTTACTGACAACATCGGATTGCCAGCCATCGACTTACGATAATACGATCTTACGACCTTGAAATTATCAAGCGGCGCAGGCTTCTTCTCTTTATTAAGAACAGTTATATTAAAGTCCCTCTTAAGCATCCTACGAGCATTCCTGAGTTCGGAGTACGTATTAGGATAAACCGATGTTCCAAGATCCTCAACCGCATCCCCATCATTCTTGTAAATCTTAAACATTACTTTATACATCAAATATCACCTCATAAAATAAATAATTACGTGCAAAAACCCAGACCCACTGTTTGTGAGTCATAGGCTATAGTCTCATTTGCGAAGTTCCTCCTCTATGGCATCCGTACGCTTCTTAATTGCGCTGTACGCAATCGTAAGGAGTATATACCATGTTATGGCGATCGCAAAACCTATGGCCGCCGCTAACATATAATGGCCATACTTATACAGACCAATTATCAAACCCGCGCCAGCTAGATGGATGTAACCACCTATCTTGTAGAATATAAAGTCACTCTTGCTCATCTTCATTACCTCCAAGCGCTTCCTTCATCTTTTCGAAATACTCATCAGAAGCCAACCTCTGCTCGAACTTCTCAAATATCTCCGGAGATACATCGACCGTCATGCTCTCCATAACATTGGCGAGGTTCTTAAGATATGTTTCCTTCGTCGGTATCTTTCTTATATGTGCTCGCATCGCCAAGCCACCACCTTTCTAATTCCCCGTATAATATCTTTGTACAACCTATCGCTATACCAGCAGCACCGAATGAGAATGCCAGTATAGAGAATATGGCACCTGTGAATGTCTTAGGCCCAACCGCTATCAAGAATATCACCATGACAATGACGGCTGTTAAAACCCCCTCTACGATTTCTTTTAAATACTTATTCATCATTATTCCTCCTCTAGAAAGTTAGAGACTACCTGTTTCCAAGTAGTCTTTCCATTATAAGAACCGTTTTATTTGCGAATCGTTAAAATCCTTCTTCCTAGCTAAGCATCTCCTTATCGCTATATCGATAGGCGCCCTAGACACCAAGAAAAAGTAAAAAAGGTCTTTAAAGGGTGTGTTAAGTCTATCAATTCTGCCCATAGCTTGTTCAGTAGTTTTGTATGAGTAGGATAAACTGTAGAAAACAACAGTGTCGGTCTCCACACAATTCCACCCCTCCGACCCAGCGGTGTATTGTACCAGATAAGCCCATCTATCGCTATCTGGTATGGACTCGTGCCGATGACCGTTCCATTCCGCGAGTACCATATCTGTTCCATTTAAAGCCTCCTTAATAATGTTAAGCTCGTAGTCAAAGTTGTAAAATATAATACACTTCGGGTGTTCTCGTACCAAGTTGATGAGAGCTACTTGTCGGCTAGCGCTCTCGTTTGGTATGCGCCTTATTATAGAGCATAGTCTAGAAACGTTTTCAATAGGACAATCTTCGTAAATATCCCATCTATGTTTCATGACTTTCTTATACAGTTCCTTATCGTAGCCGCATTCGATATATTCGACATGACGCTCGGTATGACGTATAAGTTCCATGTCGACTAATATCTTCGACTTAATCCATACGAGTTTGTCGCAGTTGATGTATTTCTGAACTTGCTGATACTTGACATATGGATTAAACACCACATGCTGAGTCAGGAAGTCTGTTCTGTTGCGATAATATCCATTCGCTATCATGACCGGGATATAGTCGAGCCACGTGTCCCCTGGAGTAGCTGACAGTAATATCCATTTGTTATTCTTAGCGATGCGTATGAACATCTTACTCCATTTTCCCTTCCCTACGACTCTCTGCTCGTCAAATATAAAGAACGCATTCCTGACATTTGCATATTTTCCTATATTATTCCAAGAATCCACGGCAACCGGTTTAAGGCCTGGGAATCTCAAGCATTCGGTATACCATTCAGCCGTGTCCCTCTTACGAGCAGTCGTTATGATATATAAAGGTAATTTAATGACTCCGCATTCTTTATAGAAGTAATAGTATAAAGATGTGATGGACTTACCCGAACCAACCCCACCGCATAAGAGACAGCCGTTATGCATCTTCTCGACTGCCTCTTTCTGATGAGGGTAGAGAATATCATCCGATTTCATAGTCTTTACTAATAAGTCCACTCAGTTCGTATGCAATGGCCGCAACTCTCCGAATGTATTGTTCTCCGTCCGAAGATAGTTCGAATTTTCCTGCTCCATCATCGGTCTCGTCATAATACTCACCATCATCTATGACTTTGTTCATTGCTTCTTTCATGACAAGTTTAAAAAATTCGTTACCAGACATAAAAATCACCCTTTCTTATACGTATAAACCACATACATGGCCATTGACCATATATCTTTAAGGTTTATAATAGACTCATCGGTAAGCACCGCCCAATCTTTGTTGAAAGGGCTCGCATTACCCCTTGGCATCTCTTCATAACGCCACTGATCGTAGTCTTTACCTTCTTCGATAGCTACGATGGCGTTCTCAAGACAATGTTCCAGATTCGACACAAATATCACTCTCTTTCCATATTTATCGGTGTACCGACTGTTCCTGCACTTTCGCCACTGTCCGTTGCTTTGAAATATTCGCCTGGAAGCGGATACATATATCTGAACATCGCATAGTTCGCAACATCCAGCAAATATTCAGTATTTCCAGTCTTCTTGAACTTCTCAAGGCATAGTTCCAGGCTTCCGATTGCGTCGACACGACCGCCACCGAAATTATCGCGAGCAGGTCCATATTTGAAGTAGCTTACCTCAACTCTGCTCTTTCTGAGCTTATCAAATTCGGTACTGTATTCACGTTCCAACTCTTTCATAAAATATCACCTCTTTCTTATACATCCCAAGACCGTCCGTATAGGCCTCTATAACCATCTGGTTCGTGTTCTTTTATATATTCATCGTTATATCTTTCGATCTCTTTCTTTATTTTTTCTAACTCCCGTTTGTAGTAGTCAATGTCTTTGTCTTTTGCATCTTCGTCGTTTTCTTTATGCATACAATCCCCATACATCGAATCAAGTCGTAACTTATCGGTTTCTTTCTTATTCATCGCCGCGGCTCTCATTTGTTCAATTGTGAACTCATCGAGCGTAATTTTATCTGCTTGCATGAAACCTCGGCCATCGCTTGCATATGGTATGCAGCATTGCGGAATATCATCCGGAGGTTCTGGATTACTCATACTGCCAATCATCGCAAGTAATGCCAATAACATCCACGATTCATTCCCTTCAAAGTCAAAGTTCTGTTCGTTTTCGTCCATAAATATCACTCCTCAAACTCAATTTCAAGTTCACCCTCGTCATCTATAACCGTTACGAAATCGACAAAATCGGGCAACAAGAGCATGCCTGTCTTTTCAAATTCGTCGACTAACGTTTTCAAAATGTCTTCTCTTATATTGGCATCACGGCTTCGAATGGCCATTTTAAGCACTATCTTTTTCATAAAATATCACTCCTTCTTACCAACTTATTGTAGTCCACGTTTCTCCCTCTTTCTGGTCGTCGAAAAGATTGACAATATAACCCATGTCTCTAAGTCTTTTTACAGTAGTCGACTGAAACGTACCAGTAAAGTCTACACTTCTATGCCCGTGGTTGCATTCGTTGGTTATTTCGCGTTCGATATACTCAAGCTGCTTGTCCGAGAGCTCTTCAACCGCCGTCATAGACTTTTCTCTTGCACTTTTAGCGTCTAACATAATTATCCTCCTACATAATAACAATAATCCCGACATTCCGATATTGGCGAATAATACCAACAATAGAATGTCTCGTCACCTTTTACAGATTCATCAACAATTGGAAATACCTGGCATTTGGTACCGTTTATGTTGACATTTATAAATCTTCTCCTGCATTCTGGATGCTCATGCATGTATAATAGGTTAGTTATTATACTATCATTAAGCTCTGTTCCGCATATGTCTATTACGTTCATGCCGCAGTGCGCGCTGCAGTGCCAACCATTTTCTCGGTCCATTGGCGCTCCGCATCTTGGACATTTATATCTATAGTTTCTTACCCCCATTAAAAATCACCTCTAATAATATTCTTATCTTAGATGTCTCGGAACACGAATAAAACTCCACCGCAAGTCGTACGTTTTAGAGTCCATATATTCGTCACCTTCGAATAACTCCTTGAGCGCGGCATCGACAATTTCAAAGTCCTCATCCGTTGCCTCGGTCAAATTCGAAAAGTCTATCATCACCATGTCGGCGTGTGCGTCCTTCGCCATTTTCGCAAAACCATAAACAGCTCCGCTTTTAATATCATCGTCAAATGCTACACAACCAGCGAGCATATGTTCCCCTTCGCCGAGATTCCCAGTCATATAGCTTTTATAATCGTCAACAATAAACAGGTCCTCTTCGTCTTTGTAATTTCTGTACATGATTTCCATAAAAATATCACTCCTTAATAATTACGTGCAAAAACCGGGGCAGTTGCCCACCCCGGAATAAAAAGTCTCTATCAAATTAAAGCTTATTTATTTTTTCTTTTGTTACGTCGTCAACGTCTATTACGTTCCCAAATTCGGATTCCATATCCGCAGTTATTTTTCCGTCTTCACGCCAACTCCTAACGACACCAATCCCCCGATTAAAACCCTTGATGACTTCATTTTGAATACTCGAAAGGTTATCACGCCTATCAAGTGTGTCTTTAAGGTCTTTGATCGTTTTATACTGCATGATGGAATAAATAGCCAACGCTGCCGTTGAAAGCACATATAATTTTGCAATATATTTCATAAATATCACCTCCATTATAAGTTAGAGACCCCGTGTTTCCACGAAGTCTCTGTTTGTCATTCGTAAATGCCATAATCGATTACTCTGTAATCATACTCATCTTCTTCATTAAGATACTTTTCAGTAAAATACATCCATGCCTTATCACCATATGGTGTTGCGGTCAAGCTCTCAACATCGCCTTCAAGGTCTACAACAGTTCCGTAGCCCTCATAGTCAATAATTAAAAACTGCTTTTCCTCAACATTCTCTGGACCAAAAAGCAAGTCATACTGTTTTATCCATCCAATCCGAGTTCTGATTTTATTCTTATCGATTGTCATAGCAATCAACTCTTTTCATTATATGAGCTGCACATCCCGCGAATTAGAATGGAACGTTGCCCTTGCTCTTAAGTCTGAGATACTCCTCATAATCCTCCTGGTCTGCTATACTCTGTTCCATAGTCAGACCTTCATATCTTGCTTCCAGTTCGTTCCTCTCTACTGTGGCGAATATTCTCTCAGCATACAGCGTAACGCCAGGAATATCACCTCTCATGACTCTCGATCCATCTTTCAGCTTAGCAGGAGCCATCCTGAGTTCCATATCGAACTGGACAATATAAGCCCTGTCGAGGTTGCCAACAGTCTGCTCGGTAAGGTCGGTGTTCTTGCCGCCAGGAACGACCATTACAACCCTGGGCCCATTTTCGAATGTATTCCAGGGCTGTCCAGGCTCGGGCGCCTTCTTTCCCTTATATCCGATCAGTACCTCGATAAAGAACTTGGGTTCAGGGTATTTCTCATTGGGTTCCATGCATCTTACCTTTGCACCCTGCGCAGCGAACCAGTTAGCCTCTTCCTCGGTTAGCTTGATAGCGACTTTGCGCTTTGTTCCGTCGTTAAACTTGTCCCACCAAAGCCCTGTCGAGCCACTGAAATTCTTACCCTCAAGCTCGCAGTCCAGCATTGTTACTGTGTGTGTTCTCTCGTTTACTGTGATTTTCATGTGTTATTCCTCCATGTTAAATATAAATGTTGAGACTACCCGTTTGAGTAGTCTCTTGTGTTAGATGTTTTTGATTCCTGTAAGCTTATAGTATAATTTTGAATATGGTTTCATGTATTTAGTAAATGCTTCATTGCCATTCATCTCATTCATTCCCGCAGAAAGAATAAGACTATAATAGCAACCTATAGCAAAACTTAATACCGCACATATCGTATATCCTATTGCTTTTTTCATAATATCACCTCCATTATAGAGGCCGTTTCGTTCGCGATTAGAACGGTAACTCTTCATCGCTAAGCCATGGTGTTGGTTCGATGTATCCGCCATTTACAAATCGATCAAAATCACCGAACTCGGATATATGCTCCTTGGCGTCATCGCACATCTGCATATAATACCGCTCGTCTATGATGTCTTCACGACCAGAATTACGAACATCCTCGGCCTCAAGCCAGCGATATCCAGTACAGTTCGTCGCAAAGGCGTACTTATCAGGTCCAGACTCTCTCATGAGCAGTCCACCGCCACATCCAGCCTTAACCGGACAGAACAGACCAACTCGTCCTACGAACTTGTAGTCATGCTCACCCTCGCCAAGACCCTCGTTCATATCCAAATATAAAGCAGACTTAACTGAACGAGTCTCACAAAGATCACTGAATTCGATAGGTTCATGTGAGAACAGTGTCTTGAATACATATGGAACCTGGAATTCTGCGCCAGTAGCAGTCCACTCTCCGTCGTGTTTACCGCCTTTATACTTAGCAATATAAACCGCATTGTTCACAAGACACATACGTTCATACGTCGCTTCGTGCTCAAATGTATATCCGTACTGTTTGCCGTAATCCATTACGAACTTGATTATCTCATCGTCAGCATTCGGTATCTTTATCGAATCGGTCTTTATGTGTGCTACACAATATCCACGATCCTCGACTTCGTGTCTAAGATTAACCATGAATAATGCGCCTTTCAGAGCGACTATGTTATTGATGTTACGCTCGTCCTTAAACGCGTTAACGAACGACGCCGAGGTTAAGCCGTATACTGAGTTAATCGGTATCTTCAGAGCCTTACTCAATGCATCTGCGTCCTCGTCGTTTGTAACATACTTAGCAAGTTTGCCGCCAAGCATATTTATAACCGCTTCGTAATCGTGATGCTTTATCGCTATACGGGCATCGACAAGGTCTTCGAACATCTTCGTGAATATACCGAATAACAGAAGAGACAGTATGCTATGTGGATGCATAGACGCAATATCCAGCAGCGCCACATTAAGATACATTCCCGGTCTAGCGAATACATATCCACCAAATCCAACATCCTCTCCGCGATAGAAGTTATATCGCTTAAGGTCGCCTTCTTTGAAGTTAGAATATCCACGCTTAGCAAGTTCGTCTCCTGTGAGCATCTCATATCCCGGGAACGCATTTATTATCGGTTTCCCGTCGTTAAATTTGTCCCAATATGCTTGAAGTAGAGGCCAATATCTATGCCCTGGACCAATCTTCTGATTGAACTCGTCAAACATATCACCGGTAGCCAAGTCTGTATATACAAGGCCTGGTTCGGACTCTCTACCGAATATAATTTTTCTTGTGTGGGTATTGGTCGTATCGTTTGGCGTGCCGCCGGATAAGTCTGCCAATATCAATCTCGCAGAGAAATCGTTCTTTAGATGATGGAATGTTTCCTCTGTAGCGATGACATCATCAACACAATACGAAGCAACCGTATCCCACAATTCCTCTGGAACAGGTTCATCCCACTTAAGACCGAGCTCGTGATGATGGATGCCAAGTTCTATTTCCCACTTCTTCAGACCCTGTTTTTTAGATGAGAAGTCATAAATATCAGTGTACGACATATTGTTGGCCTCGTAGAAGCCTCTGTCATCCTTATTATTTATTATTCTCTGAGAGAGCCTGTAAAGCTCAATATTTGTATACCCCATCATACGACCGTATAGTATGTGATTATCATACTTGCGGTTGTTGAAACCTACAAGTTTGAGTTTAGTCAACTCCGTAATCCTGTCTGCCGTAGGATTTATGAGAGTTACGCATTGTTCTCCATCTGGCTTATATACGACGATGAACAAATTCGGGAACACCTCAACATCGAAGAATACGAGTTTATCATCGTTCTCAGTCGTCGCAGGCGTATCTTCCCTTGGCTCTTCAGACTTGAAATGCATCTGACTAACGACTTTAAGACACCTATCCGACTGATTAGTACTTTGGCTTGCAAATACTATAACGTCGTTCTCTAAGTCAGATACATCATATGGGATTCCTGACTCATATGCTTTCTGCAATATAGCAGATATATAATTAACAGACGAGCTCGTGTCGTCATGATACTCTTTCCTTAGATTCCTGATTATCATAGCACGGATCACGTTCTCGTTTGCGAAAATATCTTTGTCTAACACGTCTTTCTTTTTCACCTCTTTTTTAGGCAAACACCCATTGAGATTAGCTATCTGTAAGTCGTTACACTTAGTCAGTTGCCTTCTCAGACTGGAATTGCCCTTAAATATCTTTACTTCTACATCTCGTTCGAATATAGAAGATAATTCGTTAACGTCCCCAATATACATATAGTGAAGATGTATGCCATTTCCGGACTTCGACAGCTCCGCATACGTCGGAGGAAATTTTGAAGCGGCTTCGACGTTCTTGATTAGGCTCTTCTTACCATCGCTGTCCTTAATATCAAAGTCCATTACGATGTGGTTAATCTGATCCTTAGGGAACAAGACGTAATGAAGCTTCGACGTGTCTATATCAGACAACTTCGTCGTAACCTTGTCCCATGAACAGCATGGTTTTCCTTCGTCGTTTGCATACTGTGCGGTATAATCCTGAGCAACCACGTCGAATATCGATGGCTGTCTGTCGAATTTTAGCCACGTATCAAGGTTCTTTATGTGTAGCTCTGGAGTAGATATGGCAAATTTCTCTTTCTTAAAACCAGAATATAATTTGCTGTACTCAACATCGTCGACAATGGCCTTGTCACTAAACTCTCTGAAGTAGTTTTTAAGCTCCTCTTTGAATTTCCTATGTGGAAGACCATACGGAATGTTCGCAAAGTCGATATAGTCCTTATACTGCTTCCATGCCGTATCGAGTGTTATCATGTCGGCCCCAGACCATTCCTCGTAGTGATACTCTACAAAGTCGAAGAAGTCGTTGGTTGCGGATATCATACTGATCGGAACATACGAATCGTAGTATCCCTTACCGCGCTCCTTATAGACCTCGAGACAATGATATGCAATCGCGCCTAGTTCAAACTGTACTCGAGCCATTAATTGCTGATACTTGTCGAACGGTAACCTATCCCCGCTCGGATTCACGTCTATAAGTCGTCTGATGATACCTGACTTAGCATCTGTGATTCGTACAGGGGTATTGGTGCCCATCATTAGGAAACTGTGGAACGCCATTTCATAATGCTTTACGTTCTTCTCTTCCATTATGATTCTTTCGTGAGATATTAGGCTATTAAGCTTGGTATTGTCTTCTATCTTACTTAAATCACCATCGTGTTGGATTGCAACCAATGGGTTTGATCTGAACGCTTCGAAAGCAAATCGATTGTCTTTATTCGTAAGAGAACTAGCCTCGAACGATTTGCAGTATCCGTCAAATATCATCTGTATTATGTTCAGCACCGTTGATTTACCTGTTCCAGCCGAACCATATAGAACTAGGAACTTCTGAATTATTTTGCTATCTCCGGATATGATTGCACCTATAGCCCATTCTATCTTTTCTCTATCTTTTGGAGAATATAATGTCGAGATTATCTCTTCATAAGCGCTCATATCTCCATATTCTAGAGCATACGGTAATTTCTGAGAACAGTAATCTTCTTTTTTGGTCTCTGTGTTGCTGAATACGACGTTTGTATCCAGTTGAGTCCATTTGTTGGGTAACGCTTTTAAATATCTTTTCCATTCGAGCCATTTGCCAGATTTAAAAGATGAAAGAAATTTCCCGTGACAATTTTCGGGGACAGGATCCGATTTTATTGCCGCCCATATATCGGCGTCGACTAAGCGTTGCACATCATATTCGTTTGTAGACCAGAGACCCTTATCCTCGTCCCATACGGCGTAAAAATCACCGCCTCGTACCATGAGATCTGTTGGCCGTTGCTCTACTCCGAAATCGGGTTCGTATACCTTCTCGCCCTTATTAAATGTGTATATAATCTTCACAAAGTCCACCTAATCGCCACCTCCTTTCAAAAATATAAAATCGTTACGGGAAAAATTCGATCACCCAATATTGCATCTGATCCCACGTTGTCATCCGCTCGATATCAGTCTTACTTGCCGGAGTTCGGAATCTAAACAAACCTCTCTCGCCGCGTCTACCAATATCGTGTGACATCCATCGCTCAAGTCGATCAGAAATATAACCCTCGTCGGCAGGGTGTAAGTTATTGTCCGTGAAGTCCGCAAGACCCAGATTAGTTATGAACATTACCATCCATTCCCATGGTCTTGATCCTATCGTCCAGTCGTGAACAGTGTTATCTATTCGGATCGCAAGTGCTATGAGCATCTCCAGAACGTTTGTCGGGCCCTGTGGAACTGCGTCTGGCGTCGTATCGAACTCCATCATGAACCGCTCTCTGAGGCAACGACCGTCATTGGCTCTGTCTTCCTCACGCTCATATCTGTCATACCAGAAATAGTCTCTACGCCACAGTGAGAATAGCAGTATACCATAGTCGCGTATTGGCGATCTAACTGTCTCGGGAGGCTCTATGATCGATATGAGCCATCTATAATACTCGGTGTAATCACCGTCCATAAATATCACCTACTTTCATGAAAACTCGAGACCCCGTGTTTCCACGAAGCCTCTGTTTGTTTTAAAATTTGATTAATTTGTTAGCAGCCTGTAATGGGATATTCCCACTTTCTTCAAACGTACAAGCTCTATCCCATGCTTCCACCTTTTTATCAAATTCGTACTTCTTCGCTTTGTAGTTTAACACTGAGGATGCAACAGACGCACCAGCTCCTAAGATCCCGATAACGATTTCACCTATCTTAAGAATAGTACCAACCTTGCTTTTCTTAGTCTCAGTCTCAGTTTCGCGTTCCCACTTCTCTTTCTCGAAGTTGAACCTATTTTGATCCTGTGATTTTTCGCAAGCATCGGTCTCGTCCTTAAGCATAAGCTCCATACGTTCTCTCTGCTCTCTCAAGAACATAGTCTCAATCTCTTTCCATTCCTTAGCGTCTTCTGCGCTAGTCGATTTGATAAATTTTTCATGGCACATGGTTATCGCCGCACTTATCTGTTCGTCGGTATACTCCCACAGTTTTGTTTCTGCCATTTTTAATCACCTCCATTATAATACCTGTTTAAATAGCGAATATCATTCCGGGAAGAATACGTCGTTAATCGGGCAAGGGCCGTTGCGATATACCTCAACCTCGTATATGCTCTTGGTTGCGTGATTTGCTATCCAGATGTATTCTTCATCCGTGTTCTTGAATACTTCCAAATTCTCATAACCGACATACTTCTGGACATCCATTATCGGTGTTTCAAGATCGTTTACGTCACACAGATAATCATCGTCCATGTAATATCTCAGCTCGAACTTGGTATAGCCCATTGGGTTATTCTCATACACTTCCTGTGTCACGAGAACGAGACCGACTTCTTCCTCTTCGGGATGAGCCTGGGCTTTTATAAACGATTCGTATGACGCACTTACAGGCGAAGCAACCTCACTAGGATTAAACTTGCTAGTGTAGTCGGTGCTTGCTTCAGCCTTAAACTTCATCGGATCAACGGTCGATGTGGCTTCCTGCGTCTCCTGAGGAATATCTTTTGCGTACATTGACTCGTTAAGTTCCTTTATCTCTGCTTCGTAAGATGCCACGAGCTCATCGCGACGATCTTTTTCAGCCTTGGAACACAAAATATAAGTAACAGCGGAGCCAACCAAGGCCCCAGCTGCAAATATCAATCCCTTAACTGTTGTGCTATTCATGGCGAACCTCCTACCAAGCGTGACTCTTTATACGTGCTGAGCAAAGGCTTGAATACGGACGGTCCCTCTCCCACATCTTCGTATTATGTGCAATATCAATACAATTGAACACGAGAGGATACGAGTCGAGATGCTGGAGATCAAAGCCCGAAATCGGGTTACCATCGACGCCAAGCATATTCTTAATATCTTCCAGGCCGAAAGATAAATCAGGGCATCTAAAGCGCTCTTCGGGGTCATTGCTAAAACGCCTACGCCAACCCAATATTTGACCCGCTGGACAAAGTGGGAGACCGAGTTCGTAAAGAACTTCATTAAGGAATACATGCCCCTTTGTAGCGATCTTAATATTCGCCCAGTCGTAAACGTCGTTGAGTCTCTGCCAGTTTTGGGGTCTTCTGTTGAACTTGTCTTTCCATTCGGTCGAGGTCTTATCATTAAAATCATAGCACACAGGATCACCGTCAAAATGGAACTCATCTTTGTAGAATGTGTCCTCTGTCTTGACATCCACGACATTACCATTCTCATCCAGCACTTTCTTATACTTGAGCTTGTTTCCATAACGAAAGTGGCGATCCATGTCGTCACCCAGTTCAGATCTTACACGCTCGCGATACTTCGCGAATGCCGCCGATACGCCGTTAAATGCCGTTGCGAGTGCTACATTACGCTTATGCATTATTCTGAAACTAGCCAGGATGCAGAATACAGACAGTACACCCAGACCTGTTGGCAGCGCATAATTCCTAGCGATTCTGCCAGCAGCGTGCGCTCTGATTATGGTTACGTCCTTATCATGCTCCTCTTTGGTGTATGTGGTTCCTTCTTTTCTCTTAACCTCGCCATTGAGAGCCTTGTCTGCTTCAGCAAGCTCCTCGTTGGTGTCGTCGATTATTTCGCTGAGCTTAGTTGTCTGCTTACAAGCCGTTATGACGGTTGCAACACCGCTAGCAAGACCGACGGTTAACAATATCTCCGGCGCATGTGTCTTTAATACGAGCTTGACTGCGCCTGCGCCAAGCTTTAGTTTAGATATAAACGACATATATAGTCCTCCTTATTTTTTAGGTTTATTCGATCCGGGCATTATGAGTAACAGGACCCCGATAGCAAGAGTCACGAACATCCAAGTGCCATCGACCATCGTTTCGCCCATTGCACGAAGCAGAAACAGAGTCGATATGGTCATGGCGATCATGATTAGTCCACACATTCTAGGTAACAGTGTGGCTTTGAACAGATCGACCTTGGCCTCTCTATACCATCTTCTGCGTGCACGTTCCTTACGTCTTAATGCCATATATTTATGCATCTCGTCCTGTCTTATTTGGAACTCAAACTCGGAGAGATTTATAAAGTGCCATTCCCTTCCTAATGGATCTGGCTCAAGGTTTCTACATGCGGAAATATCAATCCTCCGCATCCTCTCTTCTCTCGTTAGTTCCCTCGCTGCATTCTGATTCATGTGTTACGCCCTCCGTTTTACTTAAATGTATTATCTTGTTAAGAACATCAATTTTGGTTTCAATCCTTCTCTGAAGCCAGTTAAGGTCTGCATCAGATGGGTGCGGTTTCTCCAAAACGCTAAATATATTATTTCGTATAGACTCTTTGAACGCCTCCAATGCTGCGTCAGCAAGAGCTTGATCGATAGCATCCGCCCACTGCTTTTCATACGAGTCATTCGTATATACGACGGTGGTGTCTTCGAGTTCTTTTTCCTTCTGCCATTCGTTAAATGTCTTCATGAAATATCACCTCACTTGACTTGATCGGCTGGTGGCAACGCGATCACGTATCCGCCATCTCTAGGCATGATACGAGCCGTTGAGAGATCAGTCCATCCGAAATTATTATCGGTAAAATGTCCTGCAGTTACCTCCGCAAAATCGTAGTAATCGGACACGGTGGCATATCCTGCGGTCATTATCTGCTTCTGAAGCTCACCAAGGACATGTGATGCTCTGTCTCTGCCTCTGATGGTGTGTCCATTCTCATCCTTTACATCGTAAAACACGAGAGTTTCAGGGTTGCGACTGGAATATCCACCAATCTGAGGCTTAGCTTTACCACTTGATATCGCACTATAAGATGTAACGGCCGGCGGCGTGTATATGGATACCCCACCAGCAACCTTATTGTAATTCTTATAGCCAGTATGAGCGTTGTTACCATTCAGGAGTTGATCGAGACCGCCAGTAAACGATTCAAATATCATTTCCTTGATCGCAGGTACTATACGCTCGTGAATCACAAACGACTTAGCATCCTTTATCGTACCCCCGAAGAATGTTTCAGCCAATCTCTCGCCAATGGATTTCTTTACTACCTTGATACCATTAGCTGTTGGCTTTTTCTTGTCTGCCATTTTGGCACCTCCTTAAATATAAAGAGTCAGAGCCCGTGTTTCCACGAGCCCTAGCTCCAATTCGATTAGATCTCAATATCAATCTCGTCATTTTCTGTCTCATAAGTTGTTTCGACGTTTTCGTTCTCACCGTTGTCTGGGAGCCCCTGAGGGGGTACAGACTCGAATGTAACATCGTCAGACTTCTTCTTGTTCCTTCCTATAGCCACGCCTGTAGCTACTGCACCAGCTGCTGTCGCAGTGATTGCGATAATCTTACCTACCTTCTTAAGGTTGTCCTTGGTGAATATCTTCTTTTTCCCCTTGGGTTCCTCTTCAGGTTCAGTCTCTTTGATCTCGACTTCACTTGCCTCGCCGTTGGCCAGCATCTCATAGCCTTTAGCCTTAGGAACACGAACAGTCATGAATTCTTCATTCTCTGTTTCATCCATAGTCTCTGTGACCTCTGTAGCCTCTACATCAACTACGTGTTCGTTTACTTCTTTCATCTTTTCTTTCATCTTCGACATAATAATGTCCTCCTTTTTGAAATATAAAATCTAACGGGCCTCATTACCCATTATATAACGTGTTTCATTTGCGAATTTAGTATTCGAATAACTGAACCGGTTCACGATCAAACGATATAACGTGACACGGCTCTCCTGACGCTGTAGCGCCAAGACTATATGATACAGTTAAAGGCCAATCATTGCGTCTATCTGTAGTACAGAAACCATATTTAAGTGAGAATCCTGTTTCTGGGAAACCAGGAGCTATATGATCCATGACGTCGTGATATGTTATGAAATCCTCCTGATTATCCATTATCGTTTGGTTTAATGCAGTCAGGCTTGCTTTTATATAGCCCTTGGACGCTCTAAACGCATGTCCTGTGCAATAGTCGATAAAAAGGTCATCGCCGCCATCAGTCTCGATAATATAATCCTTACCGACGTTGGATACTATCTTATCGGTAACCTCGTGATCTTTATCGACTTTATCTTTGTATTCTTTGGCGGCATCGTCCCCCATTTTTTCTTTAATGAACTGCTCTGCTTTCTTCTCGGCAGCCTCCGATGCCTTCTGTGTCGCAGTCGTGTATGCTGCGGACAGGAGTGCGATCTTCTTAGCGTTCATTTTATGAGACATAACAATTGATGAGCACGTAACAATTATAGCGACAATTGCCGGCCACATGGTCTTGACAAATATCTTTGCCTTCTCCTTCTTTGGCATCGGAATGCGCTCGACTTCCTTGGTACCATCGTCCTGGGTTTTGATAGTCTCTTCTGATTCTTCTACCGCCTGCTTATACTTTGGTGTACATTTATAGGTCGTGTAGCCTATCGCCACCGCGCCTATAATGGCCGTACCTGCGAATATTGCAGGACTATGGCCTTTTGCTACCGTCATAGCAGTCTTGACGATTGACTTTCCATGTGCTACTACGGTGCTTACGAATGTTGACAATTTACTCATATCGAGTCCTCCTTTTGAGAATATAAAATGAATTAATTTACATAACCTTTAAACCAGTTTATGAAATCTGGATAAAAGTTCCAATCGTTATTGTTGGGGTTTACAGGCCATTTATCTTCTGGCTGAAGCAACATGATATGTCCCCATAATGTCATTTCCAGCATCTTTCTCGGGTCCATTCTTTCAGCAAGAGACGAGTGTTTGCATATAAACTTATGTAATTCCTCATCTGTGAATACCGATTCATCCTGTTTTCCAGTCCAACCGCAACCATTAAGCGTGGTCAGGGGTCTGTACTTAGAAGTTGCTAACACTGCAATACATGCTGCCACAACTATAGGCCATGTGCGTTTAACAAACATCTTTGCCTTGGTTTTCTTTGGCACTGGTTCACCGTTGGTTTCGGCTTCTTTTACATCGTGCCTATACTTTGTTACACTTTTGTGTATAGCATAACCACCTACTGCCGCACCTACGATGCCTGCTGCTATCTTTGCGATCATTGACAATTTACTCATATCGAGTCCTCCTTTTGAGAATATAAATAATTGAAAAACGAAAAGAAGAGCCGTATTTACACTCTTCCATTATAGAACCTGTTTTTTTCGCGAGGAAAAACGAGAGCATTAGCCCTCGTCATTAGGTCTCACGATAATATGTCTCTAACGGTTCGCATTGAGTCTGTCCAGTTATTATAAGTTTCTGTAATAATTTGTTGTTCCTCATCGTCGAGTTCGCCGATTAACTCTTTAAATATGTTTTCGACTTTCTCGGCGTAGGATTCATCATCCAGTAACGTTCTAATAACGAACAGTATTGCCTCTTTATCGACATTATCCATGAATATCACCTCCATTATACAACCCGTTTAAATTGCGATGTAGAAAAAAGATAGGACGTGTCGCCGGGACTCGAACCCGGTCTCCAGTGGCCAATGACATACTTCCAGCCGCACTTTACCGCATTAAGCGTCCACGGAGAATTCTTCCTAAGCGAAAGGTCCACATACTTGATTACCTATCTTCCATAATACCACTTGTTTTTTTCGCGAGGTAGAAAACTAGAGCCGTAGCCCTAGTCGTCTGGTCTCTTCCATGGTTTACTAACTTCATTTGCGATAAACTCTCTATATTCTTTAATAAAATGTTCGTGGACTTCAGACCCAATTATAAAACCTTTTGTCTTTAATTCATCGTCAATCCAAACATTCATTTCCTTTAGAATATCGTCAAGTTTGTCTTTGTTGTTCGTATCCATAAATATCACCTCCATTATACGACCTGTTTAAACCGTGAGGCGAAAAAATAGACACCCTGCATCAAGCGCGAGAGCTGGGTGTCTATTGCCATAGTATAATATCCTCAGGGAGAGGGTATTAGTCATTAGGTATCTGATACCCAAGTTTAGGTTCTTCGGCTTCACTGCCAGCATAGCTGTACCAGTATGCGCCTACATTCAGGTCTGCCGCCTTTGCTTTGCGATAGTTGTCTTCAAATGTCGGGTCTTTCTGGACGGTATACTGTCCATATCCTGCTCTAAGAATCACAAAGTTTATGCCGCTTGCCTTTACTTTGTTAAAATCTATGTTAGTTTGATACTGCGAAACGTCTATACCTTTAACGTTCATGGTATCACTTCCTCTCCGTCTTCTTTCTCGATCGGAATATCAGTCTCCTCATACGTCCACTTACAAGGAAATCTGTCGACAGCATCTTCGTAAAGGTGACCTGTCTCTATTTGTCTTATCATCATGCCAGCATCGCTATAATGTTTGATGCGCTTAGGTGTTATCATCTCTGTCTGTAACATGGTTTGCCTCCTTAATACTCAACGTATGTGTACACATCGGGGTCAGGATAGTTCGTGGCATCCTCGTAATCCTCCAAATATCCAGCAGGAACGTAGATTATGCAGTCGGTGGGAACGTTTGACCATGCGGATGAGTTTTGGACTGTTGGCGGAGTAGTCGCTGTAAATTTGATGTATCCAAGGCCATAACAATTTTGAAAAGCACTGCTACGTATACTCGTAACGCTACTCGGTATGATGACCGACGTGAGGGCATAGCAATCGTAAAAAGTATTGCTAATTATACTCGTAACGCTACTCGGTATAACAACCGACGTGATGCTGTAGCAATTGTAAAAAGCATTGGTACTTATACTCGTAACGCTACTCGGTATAATTACTGACGTGAGGCTGCAGCAATTTTGAAAAGCATTGGCACTTATACTCGTAACGCTACTCGGTATAATGACCGACGTGAGGGTATAGCAATCGTAAAAAGTATTGGTACTTATATCGGTAATACTATTCGATATAGTAACCGATTCAAGACCATAGCAATTGTAAAAGGCACCGTTACCTATACTCGAAACTCTACTCGGTGCGGTAATCGATTCAAGATCGTAGCAATTTTCAAAAGCACCGTTACCTATACTCGTAACGCTACTCGGTATAATTACTGACGTGAGGCTGCAGCAATTTTGAAAAGTATAGGTACCTATAGTTGTAATGCTACTTGGTATAGTAATCAATTCAAGACCTCGGCAATACCCAAAAGCGCTGTCGCCTATCCTCGTGACGCTAGCTGGTATTTCCACTTTATAAATGCTGTTCAAGTATACCTGTCTGGGGTTCAAAAAGGCAGTCGGAGACGCACTCAAGATAGCGCAGGCATTGTTTCTCTGCTCTAACCCAATCTCGCTCCCAGCACTCGGGAGTACGCTGATAACATAGTCACCAGCAGACGTGTACGTGTGGCTGAGATAAACAAGCGTAGACGTAGAGGAACCAGTCATCGTCTCCGTCGGTGAACCGTCACCCCAGTCGACTGTCAGTGTCCCATTCGGGCAAAGACCAAGAACAGGTGAAAGCCTTCCCTCCTCAAGATGAATATAAATCCTCAGTGCTCCGTCATCAGTATTATACGTCTGTCCGATATTTAATTCGCCATATTTAGCAACGTATGCCTTAGCATCGACAAGTGACCAGTTCCAGCCCTGCGCTGTCAAGCCATCGTGAGAAGGGTTGTCGGGCATTGCGGTGAGACTGGCAAATTCGGAAGCGGTATAGCTATCTACTATCGTGCCGTCATAATCGTAGAAATTAACATCGTCCCTTTCTACGCTCTGACTGCCAGAAGGAATAGTCGCAATATCTGCAGGAAATTCCTCAAAGCCATCACCAGCTGTTACCGTACCGCCCTTTGCGATGATTGCATCTGCTATATCTGTTCTCGCAGTTGTAAGCCTTGTGAGGTTCTCGGCTATTGTGTGTGGCATATTACAGCACCTCCTCTAAAACGGTATTAATATTTCCAATAGTTTGCTGAATCGTAGCGATTGCCGTGTAGACACCTCCCGATGTTACGGGGTTAGTGCTATTTTCAGTAGGAGTGGTATCAAAGGTTAAAGTATCTTGCTTGCCGTTCCAAGTAGTTTTCTCAGCCGCTGTAACAAACTTATTAGTCGAAGTACTGTCATCCACTAAGTCTGCACCAAGCTTATGTTGAGAGTCTATCTTGGGGTGGTACGTTGTGGTGATGTCATTACCGTTCTTGTCACCTACCGCTTTGGCTGCTATGCCTGCCGCTACAGGCTTATAACCTGCTTCTCTGTCGAGCTTCGTGTCATCAATGACGAAGTACATGATATTAGAGCTGTCGACATAGACATAGTCGCCGTTCTGTACGTCATCAGTGGTTAGCGCGAATCTGGCGGTGTCGTCCACGACCTCCATCATGTGCTCGAACACGACAGGTGGGAGCTCTGATAAGGGAATAAGACCATCTTCGTCGAGGTCTGCCTTACCGTCCAGTACCGTTATGAGCTGCTTGAGCAGATACTCGATACGGCTCTGCGCCTTCTTATTATACTGGTCGCCATCGATAAGCGCTCTCAGTATCTCTTCACTCCTGCTCTGAGGTTTAGTGTTATAATCTGCCATTTTGATTTCCTCCTTTTATGTTATTCCCAGGTAACCGATACGTCTTGTTCGTAACGAGTGACATTATCGGTGTGCCACTGTCCGCTAGGGTCTATTGCTGCAGCCGATTGATCTTTGTATGTATCACCGGCACATACTTGATAAGTATATAAGCCGCCTCGTCCCATTCTCGAATCCGAATCTATACCGGAAACTTCACGATCTGCTAGCTGTTCACCCGTGCTGTAATTATAAACGCCTATCTTAACCGTCATATCAAACGTTCCTGCGGCAATTGCCAGTTCAAGATTTCCGTTGTCATTTATCCTCGTTATGCGATCCCAAGGGGCCATCCCGGAAGTCGGGTCTGAGAGATCGGACTTTCCCGCCTGATTCCAAGGCTTATATCGCCACGCCCAAAAATATACATTGTTGCATATTTGTCCCGTCGAGAGGTAATATCCCGGATTGATCCAGAAAGATGATTCGTTCCCGTCATCGTCTCTTATATAGCAATGTATCCTTGTCTCATATAGCTGCAGCCCCTCGTTATACACCTGTTCTCTGGCATAACATATCCGCGCCTTCTTAGCATCGTAAGCGTTTGTACTTGCGTATACTTCGGCATATGCGAATGTACCGGCAGCGTACCATCCACTGGGGGGAGATGCGTTACCGTATATTCGGGGGTAATACCCTATACCGGAAGGCGGAGTAGGTGTGACAAGTGACATATCGCCGCTTATCCGAGAATACTGTACGGCGGTTTTGGTTATATCATAGTCAGCCGTCTTATGGATTATCGCTTGTTTTCTCGGTACTGCTAGTTTTTCAACACTAAGATCCATCAGTCCCCACCCCCAGACGGTTCAGTTCTCTGCGTTGCGCCGAGCGCAAATACGGTTTCTGCGTTAGTCAAAGGTGTTATAGCACCGGCACGCGAAGTGATAAGCCAAGTTGCAACCGTGACTTGTCCGTTGTAATTCGCGTTCCACTTGTTAACGGCTTGATTGCTGTTTTTGAAGACGAGCATCGCACGTAGATTGTAGGATCCGCTAATACTAGAGGTATCGAGTTTGGTATTATGGCCCACATATCCGTACGGAATGTACGGGTCAAGAATTTGATTAGGCGATGATGCACCGAATCTTGATGACATGAGTATCAGTCCGTAGTCAGTTATATCATCAAGCGTTGATACCGTACAGTTATTTCGGTCGGCGGTGTACGTGTTAACCGTGACCTCCGATGTGCTGAGATTAGTAGTTTTAACCTTCTGAACTATTCGCCATGTGTATGTAGCTTTACCGTCAGTGGCTATCTGGATCTCAAGCGGAAATAGCTTAAGGTCTATCTCATAGCGATATACGGTACTTCCCGAGTAATAGTAAGATGTGATACCGGTATACTCAGGTGCGATGTAGTCTTCGTTGGCGGTCAGCAGATCATCAAGCAAACCTGTAAATGTGCTATACGAGGGTTCAGCACCAAGATAGCAAAGCATCCCCTGCGCCACAACCATTCGATTCGTAGCACTATAGTACAGCTTAGTGTTGGCTGAAATATCAGTCATAAGCGTTGTATCTACCGTATAATCGTGAAGATTGGCAGCATCATATAATACCGCGTTCTCCACATCCCACCCTCCTCCCTCGCCGCTTATCTTGGTATCGCCTAAATACTGTTCGACCTTGCCTGTGCTTGAGTCGCTTACGGTGTAGATAGTTCGAGCGTCGTGAGTTGAGGTGTCGTAATCGGCCTTGCTGACGTTACGGAAGCTCATACCGCCAGTACGAACGTCCGTTGTCTTATATGCGGCAGTGCCTAATTCATTAAGTCTCTGGTCAGTCGACTTGCCCTTCCTAGACAAATATCTAGCAGCCGCCTTATTAACTGGACCGAATGTGAGCTCACTCATGGCTGGATTAGAGTAATCGGTCTTCTTACACGTAACTTTAAGCCATGTGTCTACATTCAGAGTGCCGTTAACTATGTGATACATACGATTGAGTCTGAATGTCTCGTAGTCATATCCTGCTCTAGACAGGTCTACGGCCGTCGTCTCGTATGTTTCGATAATATCAGTCAGTTTTGCCGCTTCTGCAACACCTTTCTTGTATAAATCATATTGCCTGTCGTGGAAATCGGTGTCATCCGTGGCAGCTATATCGTCAAACTGTACGACTTTCTCGAGTATTGGGTATTTCGCCTCAAGTTTCTCGTTTGCGATATATATCTTATCCGGATTGGACAGATCGTATTTATAAAGTGTAAGAGGCATCCCTTCTGGTGCAACACCCATATGTGACATGTTAGGGTTCTTATAGTCGTTCGGAATATAACTAGCTCCACCGATCGGTATTATGCGAGTATAGAGCTCATTAGCGTCGACAGTCTTACTCAGATCGATCATGTTTACGCCAGCGATAATGTCAGTCGATGAGAATTCGCCCATAGAGTCCGCAATATCAAGATACCAAGACCCCTCGGAATATCTTGCGCTGAAGTTCCAACCTGCTTTCTCAACCACGACCTGAGTAATGACGTCGAAACACGTTGCACTGAATATATGAAGAACGCCTATTTGCTCGGTCATCTGACTCGACTGTGTTATTGGGCATTTACCAAGCAATATCTTATGCCGATCGAGCGCATTTGCATTGTAAATATCAAGGATCCTGCCTACTATGGTTCGTACGATGCCACTTGGGTCCTCATAACCAACCACATTAGCCTTGGTCAGCCTAGAAATCAGATGTGTGCATGTCACGGTTATCTTGGCCGCTCCATTTTGATCCATCGAGGGCTTAGCCGAAAAGACCGTGCCCTCGAATACAAGTTCCTTCAAAAATGTGTCGTATGCCTGAACCTCGGTTAGTCCAGGATATATATTATTGAATGATTCGTCCGTATTATAGACTGTGCATTCAAGCTTACTAGCGGCGTTTGACTCCTCCGTGATATGAGCCATGCTATTCGTATCATGAAGTGTCGAGACAACGCCGTTAGTGCTAAATATCACCTCTAACATTAGCTTAGCCTCCTGGTTGTTGTGTCATACCGCCATTTGTAGAGTCCATCATAGTCATAATTTCGTATGTGAATCTCATTAAGCGGTCTCTCTGGGAGTGAAAATCTTGTCGAGAAAGGCGTCACTACCGCGTTGACATACATGGTCGGTGAGTGATTGCTATACGCCTCGACGAAGTAGTTATTCTGGTCTGGAACGACGAAATTCCTGAGTACACCCCATTCGAGATGTATCCATGGTGCTGTGTCAGGCGTATAATCCTGGTCGAACGTTATCTCAAGAACGATTCTCTTCTCGCCAGTGGTTGTTTGTTCGGTTGGTGTGCCGTAACCGTAGCCACCAGGATGATGCACAAACGTCTCGCCTGGATAATCGTTGTCAAGCCATGTCAATCCGGTCGCGTCTGTTACGGTGTATGTTATATCGTTCATGGTAGCAACCCTTGATACACGCATCCCGATAGGGCCGTCATACTGGACTCTGACATAGAAACGCCATTTCGAAGCGGTTATCATTGCACCATCGTTATGGCCATTGAGCCACACGTCGAAATCACGAATATAGTAGCGATTATTAGTATAAACCATTATCGCAGACTGAATATTTCGTGAGTTTATAGAGTGATCGGCCATTGTAGCAAGCTCGATTCGGTTACCGACCAGTGTCTGAAGATACGGGTCAACGCGGAATGTGATGTTCACCTGCTCTATCCAACAGTCATTGAACATAGCTTTGCTTATCTCTATCTTTGGCTTATGTACGTTCATAAACTTGTACCTGCCGTAACCGTAATCATACAGTTCATTGGCTGCCACCGTAAACTCATGGTCAACAGGGCTTCCTGGTGGTACGAATTCGTCAACATCATGCAGCCAGAGTGTCTTTGAATTGTTATTCTGATACAGCCATGCGTAAATTTCATGGGTTGTATCTGTGACTTGGCGATTCATGAGTACTGGTTTACCATAACGTACTCTGTTATAGTCTTCGATGCTTATGAATGTATACGTTATTTCGCGCTTCTCAAAATATAAAGCGCCATCGGACTCGGACAAATCGAGATCGCCGTCGGTATAGGCGATCTCCTCTGTCACTGTCTTCGGGGTTAACTGACTTAAAGGCGTGTTACCTATAAGCATGAGCCCCATATCGGTCATTGAATTTTTGCCGTGGTATATGATGCTGCGATACTTGAATGGATCAAGGTTCGCTAGTGATCTGTTACTCATCTTGAGGTTGCACCTGCCCTTTCTAAGTTCATTTTGTCACCGCTTATAACATCGAGGTATGGAGCGGCAACGTTTGCGATAGTCTGTCCATCAACGTTAACAGGAACACTGAATGTAGCATTCTCCGGTATGTTGATTATGCCGCCCTGCCACTTATCGGTAAGAGCAGTGATTGCGTCGTTGAGTTTAGAGATCTCTGCGGAATTTTTCTCAGCATCGGCATGACGCTGTGCGTCCAATTCAGCATTCTGTTGGCCAAGCATTGCCGAAATGTCAAAAGAGCTTGAAAAGTTGCCCTTAGAGGACAATTTGTCCGCAAACATGTCTTTGGGTGACTTAAACGCTTCGTCGACATTTGTCCAATCGATATTTGCGTCTGGAGTTATAGTCATGGTCGGAGTGAACTCCATATTCGCGTTATCGTTAAAATTAGTCATAAACGAATTCAATGCGTCTTGGCCAGCTAATCCTGTCGCATCGGATAATGCACTTGAGTTCGCTGTGACACCGTTAGTGGCGTCAGTTATCATATTTGAACCGTATATTTCTGCACCAGACGTGGATGTGCCAAAAGCGCCCATCATATTGCCGCCAAGAGTCGTACAAGCTGCCGTTGCGCCAGGAGCGCTGTCATTAACACCATTTACAAGACCCTCAACGACATATTCGCCAGTCTCATACGTTTTTTTCGAAGGTGATTCGACCTCTAGTTCGCCATTTATCGCATCGTATACCCACTCACCGAGGTCTTCGCCGGCGTCCCATATCGCTTTAGCTTTCTCAACCATACCGTCTTTTAAGGAGGTTATGATTTTTCCACCAAGTTCTTTTATTTTGTTGAATGCGTTCTTCACACCGTTTGGTATATCCTCGGTGAATACCTTCTTTACCGCTTCAACTAAATCGAACACCGCGCCACCAATTCCGTCGCCAATCTTTTCGAGAACATCTCCACCGACTCCCTCGAAGAATTTGAACGTTGATACGAAGCCAGTCCATATCAGTCCGAGTATGGAAACTATAACGTTCCATATGGAAAGTAACAATTCTCCGCCTCTCGTACTGATCGTTGTCGCCAAAGCATTGAAAAACGAAATGATAAGTCCAAACACCGCATTGACTATTTCGCCAATTCTAGCCGATATACCATTTATTATGCCGATTAGAACATCCATGGCAATTATGATTAAAGCTTCAGTCCAGTCTCCTGCCTTAGTTCCAACCCATGCCAAGAAAGTGTCCACTATAGATCCTATAAGCGATAATATCACCGGGAGATCCGTATTTATGGTTGTTAACGTCTGAATGATAAGACCTGTTATAAAATTAGCAAAGGCTCCGGTTAGTTCGGATATGCTTGTTAGTATCGTGAGTAATATTGTCTTCACGGTTAAAGCCATCTCAGGAGCAAGCTCTCTGATTTTAGTCAGGACCTCGCCGAAACCGCCTATTATGGAAGTCAATAGCGAAACAATACCAGCGCCTAGTTGTTTGCCAAGAGATGGGAATATGCCATTGACTTTAGGCCAAACCTCGCCAATCTTCTCTAACGCATCCGCAAATCTCTTTACGGCTCTCGCTCCAATTGTCATAGCAACGCCTATCAAAGTCAAAGCGGCTCCGACAGCTGTCAAACCTATTGCGAATAGTATCAATACTGGTGCAGCAACAACCATCGCTAACAATCCGATACCTATAATTGCCATACCTTTTCCGATTTTATTCCAATCAGTCTTAACAAGCTTCTGCAATATTGGAACGACGATAGAACCTATAATCATTAACGATGGTGTTACCAACGATAATGCCGATGCTAAAAGCAGTAATGCTCCAGATATCATCAGTACGTTCGCGCCGCCCACAACATTAAGAAGTGCAAGTGCGCCAATTAAAATCAACATAGCAGAACCCAGACCAACAAGTGAAATAGCCAATTTCGAAGGATCCAGATTTCCGAGAATGACCATTACTGGAACTAAACTCGATAATGCGAGGACTGCTGCAAGTAATGCGCCGCTCATAGACAATATTTTAGCCGGGCTCGTTGCTTTTGATATAAGAACCATCAAGCCAACTAAGGCGCCAAGGGCACCGACCATGGCATATATACCACCTATTCCAGCGAGAACCTTATCCCCACCTTCGGATCCGAGTTCGGTAGCAGATTTGCTTAGAGTTTTTATGGCAAGTGTCGCTACGGCAAGAGATAACGCTATTTTTAACGCATTATCGTCTATTTTGATTTTTCCCAACAGAACTATAACGCCAGCCAACAAACCAACTATGCTCGTTAGGCCCAACAGTCCGAAAGCCATCTTTTTGGGGTCCATCTCACCTAGCTGCTCAACTGGATCAACGAGCATTTTGGCTGCTTGAGCCAGAGTCAGTGATAGTGCGGCAATGTAACCTATGTTCTTCATTGCGTCTTGACCCATAGCCGGATTGTAGGACTTCTGGAGTATCGCAAGGACTCCGACTATTGCGTACATCAGAATCGTTACAGCACCAACGGCAGCCGCCAGCTTAACGGGATCTTTATGAGAAAGGATCGCAGTGATTACAGCAAGCATACCAACCGTGTTTGCTATTTTGCTGAATGTCTTCGTTACGAGAGCAAAATCGACATCGGCTTTCAACCATTTCTGCATAGCGATCATCGCGCCTACTAACTCGCCAATCATGACAGTTATTGCACCGACTGCGACTGCGACTTTTGCAGGCTTTAACAGAGAAAGTATGACAACAGACATTGTAAGCTTCAGTATCGCTCCAGCTATCTTACTCATAGCAACAGTGATTAACGCTGAGTCAATATCGCTCTTTAGATATTTCTGCATGACAATAAGTGATCCGATCAACTCTCCGATTAGGAATGTCATGGCTGCTGTTGCAGTAGCAACCTTCTCAGGCTTCATGGCAGCGAATAATATCACTGCGAGCGCCAACTTAAGAAGGGAGTTAATCATTTTCTCTATTATATCAAATACAGAATCGCCACCGCCTATTCGATTCGATATGCTATCCATTATACCGCTAGCGCTATCTATGAAACCGGCTACGGCTGCTGGCATGGCGGTAAGGTCTTTTGCCATTCCAAGTCCAGCAAAAGGAGCAATAATTGTAAATATCTCTTTTGCGATGCTTCCTATATTATGGAGAACTTTCTTAACTTTTTCAAATGCGCTATCATTTTCGTCAATGCCATCGGTTAACATGCCACCTATAAAACCGAAAAGTTCAGAGAACAGTTCTCCAATGAATGAAAATACTTTCGACAGGTTAGTTCCTATGGTCGACAGTGTATCGCCAACCCATTCGAAGAAATCGAATTTATTTTCGACATTATCCGTAACTGTGTTTTCTTCATCTTTCGAAAATAGATTCCGGAATAGACCTGAGATTGTGGTTACGACAGTTCTCATTCCAGATATAAACTTTCCGAATAAACTTTCCGGATCGATAGCATCAACTCTTGCTTTTAACGCATTTTTAAATGAAACAAATGCATTAACGATAGTAGTAAATGCACCTTTGAAATCCAGATGTATTATGTCTATAGCTACGGTTTTTAGTCCTGATAATAAACCGCTGAATATACCAGGAATGTTTATTCCAGTTATAGAACTTATTTTATCAAATAAACTGGAGAAAGCATCCCGTATTCCAGAGAGTATTCCTTTTATATCGATGCCTGTAGAATCTTTTATTTTTTGAGACACACTATCAAAGAAATTCAGGAGGGCATCTTTTGCCGCTTTTATTCGTTTTGGAAGTGACTCAAACACAGAAACGATGGTCATTATTGCGTCGTGAACGATAGTCGCAATATCATGCGTGTTTGCGAAATTGTATATAAGATCACCGAGAGATGCCGCCGTCTCTAATATATTTCCACCAGCAGTCGAAAGAGACGGGAACAACTTTTCAAATATATCGAATAGAGCGGTTCCTACTCCGTATATAACATCGCCCATTATCTTGAATATCGAATATACACCTCTCGATATTCTTGTGATTTTAGATAGCGCGCTGTCGGTAACACGAAGCATGTCGGACAGATTTTTTATTCTATCCGTAATAACTCCGACTCTCGAAATTATCTCTGTAAAATTTATAGCCTGTCTAAAACCGTCGGATATTGCATCATTGACACGATGTATATCGGTTATGACATTCTTAGCAACGCTAACGATGTTACCAAATATCTTAACGAACGTATCTAAGATAGTCGGGGTTTTCTGATTCGAGAGCTCTTCTACGGCTTCGGTGGTTTCCGTCACAGACACCATAAATTTCTCGTCTGCTTTGGCCGCGTCGAAATCAGATTCTATTAGCGCTTCAAGATATCCTTGTACATTTTTATACGATAAACCTTCAGCCTCGAGATTTTTAACTCGTTCCTCGCCATTTCCGTATTTACCGGTATTCCATATGGCTTTTGCAGCCGCTTTTTCAGCATCCGATATGCTACTAACCATTTTAGTTGTAGCTTTAGCGGCGCTTTTTGCGACTTTTTCGGTGCTCTTAAAACGTTCACTAAACGCCAAGAACTTATCAGACATATTGACAAGTTTTTCGCCGAACGTATCTAAACCGGGAAATATCTTATGCAGCGTATCGGAAAAACGTCCAATTGCGTCTGTCAATCCGCTCCATATGTTTGAAAATGCCTCGAGAACTTTGTCTCTACCTTCGTTTTCTTTCCAAAATTCAAGATATGAATTCCTGAGATCAGACATAGCATCTATATATGGCGATATAGCTTTATATACGCTAGTCCAAAGTGCTTTTGATTCCTCAAAATCTCCAAATATAAGTTGGAATGTTCTTGTCCAACCAGATCCGATCTGCTCTGAAACCGTGTCAGTAAGCTGTCCAAATGTCTTAACTACAGTAGCTGCATCGGTGGCTGTCTGTGCCATTTTTGTTATGTCTGCAATTTCGGAATCCGACCACCCCTGAGATTTAAGCGTAGCTTCATCCAAATCGCCAGACAGCTGCTTTAGAGTTTCCGACAATACATCGGCAGTTAGCCAGCCATTTCCGTCTTTGGTCGATATCGAGTCTCTAAACGACATGGTTTCATCGACCACGATTCCCATGTGTTTTGCCGTTCTTTTAAGCGCGTCCTGAAATACTTTTCCGCCCATTCCGGCATTGACAACGGAGTTCCAGTCCTGCAAACTAACTCTACCAGCCGATAGAGCCTGTGAAAGCTGATACATAGCATTCGAAGCCTGCGCAGATGTTGAGCCGGAAATTGCGGCAAGGTTCGCTATACCTTTAATCGCCGATGTTGAGGTTTCCAGATCAAGACCAGCGGCGGTAAACGTACCTATGTTTCTGGTCATCTCGGAGAAATTATAAATGGTAAGATCCGCATATTCGTTTAGGTTCGACAATGCGCCATTAACGTCATCTATTGTTGTTCCAAGATGCTGAGTATTCGCAAGTATCGTTTGAACAGCGCCCATCTGCGTTTCGTATTCGGCCATACCGGATTTTGCTCCGCCAATCGTAAGGGCGTTGAATATTTTTTCGCCAGCATTAGTAGCATACGTTGCTAAACGGTCAAATACCTGTATTTTTAAACGACCAGTAAAACTGGTTAACGAATTCTCGAGTGATTCAAGCCCATTCGCAACCGAAGAAAAATCAAGTTGTGATATGCTGTTCTGAACGCCGCGAAGCGATCCTCCGAGGCCCTCAAATTTTAACGTATCATTGAGCCTGTCAAGGCTTCTTATCGTTTGAGCAACGCCTGTTTCAAACTGTCGGTTATCGAATTGCATTTCGACAATGCGTTCATCGATCTCTCTGCTCATCCGTTAGTTACCTCCTTCCATGCTGAATCGGCTATTTTCTTGAATATGGGACGTAATGCATCGTTTATATAATCAGATCCCTGCACGTATCCGCCATTACGGGTTGCGTGCCCATACTGAAGTATAATTGCAATTGGCGTTCCATCAACTATATTTGAATTTTTCCATACAATCGAAGTGGAATTTTCATTTTTTTCTATCTCATAGTACCACGAAGCCGCAGTCAAACCTGTATCAACTGGGGTTGCCGCTGCAAGTGCTTGAACACCTTCTTGCCCATATTTATCAAGCGAACTTAGTTTCATTTTTTTATTTCGTTGAAGGAATTTTTCGGTTTTACTAAAACTACCTCCAACTTTAACTTTTATCATGCTGCCAACCCCTTCTAAAAAAATAGAGCCCCTGCCATAATCTGGAAGAGGCTCGAATAATATCACCCGCGGCTGTGTAATTTAGCCCTTCGAGCCGCGTTAAGTGCGCTGTTTTGACGCATTATATCGCGTTTACCCATTTTCTTCGCCGGCGTATTCTTTATGTTACACACCTCAATCAATGTCATTAGACGGTTTAAATGCCATTTCTGGCACTCAAAAGGTATTTGATGAACAACCATCCAATAATATATCAATTCGGAAGTGATCGCTTCTGAAGAACGTCTCCCCGAACCTTGGCCGCCAACTCTATTTATTATGGTGGCGGTCATTGGATCTGCTATATAATCGCCAATTTCTTTTATTTGTTCATTGGACAATCTATAATAATCGTCAGGTTCGACATTATTTATTGTCATGCATTCGATATAGTATAGCATTTCCTCGGGTGTCTTAGAATCGTTGCTATTTTTATCGAGAAACGGTCTGTGGTATTTCGACTCCCATTTTGATACGGATAGTAGCGAATGCTCAAGCATTAACACTACTGGTTTTTTCGCTGGCAATACAACGAATTCTTCATGGATCGGGTCCCATACCTCAGTTTCTTCCGTCCCGCCGATCATTATCTTTTTCATTTTGTTGTCTGGGTTATATCACTAGAGTTAACGCTATCCGCAATATTTTTAGGTATTACCCCATTAACAAAATTTGCAGCCGAAGTTGCATCCGCAATAAGGCTCATGTATAAGTTCGAATACGCCTGGGTAGCGGTGAAGTCCTCAAGGATCTCTGGCGATTTCATGAACTTTCTACCATCTGGAGACTTGACGCCGTAGGCCTTGTTTATGATAGTCTTAAACAGTTCGGCAATGGCAGGTGTATCCTGGGTGTTGACGATAGTTTCGAGATATCCCTTGAGACCGCCCTTAGTCATGAGGTTCATCTCAGCCAGCTCTGCCTCGGTGAGGTTGAAGTAGAAATCTTCTTCCCTGTTTACACCATTGAAGTCTGTGTACTTGATTGTTTTCTTTAACATAATTAATTCCTCCTATATGAATTATTAAATATAAACCCCGAAGGGTTAGCGTCTGAATTTAGATTTCCTGCTGTATGTCGATATAAAACGTTTTGCCCGCTCTATATGCAGCAGTGAGATCCGCTTCGAATGTGTTTGAAACGGTTACTTCATTCGACCCGTTTACAGTTAACGTTACTGGGTACCAGTTAGCCTCGATTTCCTGTTGACTAGGTCCGGTAAGAGTTACCTGATAATATCCATCAGCATTGTCGTCCGACGCCTTAATACGAGCGCCTACATAATATGGAATCGGGACTTCGTATGTTTTTGTTATCAAATCTGGCGATGGTGCGGCTGCGACATTTACCTGCGAATATCCATCAACCGGCGACTCGGGAATTATGGTCTGCGCCTCACTTGTTGGGGTAACATTAAGCGTTGTCATATTATGCATATCGTCTATATCAGCGACCTTTGTGATTGCGTCAATAGCGCCTGCGATGCCTCTGTTTGTGGTGGGTTTACCGCCGAGCTTAACTGCGATGTTGTTCAGAGTATTCTCGATGTTTGCGCCGTTACTGTCGGCACCGAGCTTAGTTGCGAGTTTTCTTACAGAATCGTGAATGCTGTACTCCATGATTTAGTCCTCCTTGACTTTTATAAGTATTACTTGTCCAGCAAGTATTTTGTTTACGTCTTTTATGCCATTGAGTGCGGCAATATCAATAACCGATACACCATATTTCTTAGAAATACCGATAAGTGTATCGCCGTAACGTATGGTATACTTTATGATCTTGGTCTTAGGTTTTTCGGGAGTGCCTTTAACCTTTTCGGCTATTGCTTCGGCGTCAGCAGTTGTCACCTTGCCGTCGCCGTTCATATCGGCTGCCTCTTTCTGCTCAGACGTAAGCTTCTTTTTACCTTTGACTGCGGCAGAGGTAACGTTAACGTCTTTTACGTCAACTTTGCCGTCGCCGTTAACATCGCCCTTTGTTACCTTTTTCTTAGCCTTTGGCTCTTCCATTTTGATTTTGGGGAAGCCATTAAGACCTGCATTCTTGATGATCGTTGGGTAATCCTTGTAAGCGCGATTCACGTCAACAAGACCGTTTATTCCGGGAACTTGTGCGTGCGAACTGAACTGCCACATGCCGTAAGGTCCGGTGTATACGGCAGGCTTAGACGCGTTTGTCCATTCGGCAAGCCATATATCGTATGCCTTCTTGTTTGTCGCGTTTATACGCCCCTCGAGCCAACCGCCGAAACTGTAAATCACAGCATAATAACCATTCTTCTCAAGATAAGAGCAGAACGATTTACACATATCGTTAATGGTTTTGTTACTCAGACCAGCCTGAGATGGGTCCTCGATGTCAAAGCAGAGAGGATACTCGAATTTCTTTCCCCAAACAGCTTCAATGAACGTCTTTGCTTCCAGTTCAGCGTCGGCTGCCGTCTTTGCATATGAATACCAGTAAGCACCAACGTTAAGACCAGCATCTTTGGCGTTCTTATAATTTATCTCGAAAAGTGGATCTTTCTGGTGGGGGTATCGACCATAACCAGCATTGATGATTACGAAGTCGTAACCCGCGTTCTTAACCGCTTTAAAATCGACAGCTCCGTTCCACCTAGAAACGTCAATTCCTTTCTTTGCCTCCGTCATTATCTTTCACCGCCCTTTCGTTTATAGCCTGTACCTCTGCGTCCACGGGAGACATAACCTTTGAATAAAAATCCTTGAGAGCTGCTATCTCGTCGACACGGTTGTCGAGAAATGTCTCGATATCCTCTTTTGGTATACCTGTCACACTCGAGATGTCATCCATGGTCGACCCAGTTGCGAATGCTTTGAGAATATCATTCTTTTCCTCGGTAGTTTTCTCCGCAAATATCGGAGCATCGGGCTTAGAGTTTACAAAAGACATATAAAAGCATCTCCTTTCATCCTATATAATTATTTGCAGAGCCGAAGACTAACCGAAGCTGCCTTCAGCCCTACTATAATTATATAGGAGTTATATAATTATGGACGTAATAGACTGCCATTTTGAATTAAGCCAGCAGAGTTACAACTTCTGCGGGCAGAGGCAGATAAGGCAGAGTAGCGCCGTTGGTGTAGTAGGTTGAACCCTGCTGAGGTGTAGTATCAGTGGTTACGGTGTACACATAAGCGCCTTCTGTGCCTGTTCTGGTGTAGTATACGGTGTGAGCAACGAATGCTGCACCGGTGAACTCGGTGTAAGTATCGCCGCCAGCTACGCCATACAGAGCGTTCTCGAGATTTGCGAGCTTTGTGGACTCGATCTTTGTGCTGTCAACAGTCAGGATAGCAGTAGGCTTGAAGCCGGGAACTTCAACAGGGATAGTTGTGAACTCCCAGCTGAATGTGATAGCTTCAGGAGAGTCATTGATGGTAGCGTAACCTCTCTCGGAAGGAGATGCTGTTGCGCCGTATACCAGATGAATCTTATAGCCATGGTCATTGCCCTCTGTATCGTTACCGAGGGTGGTAACATAAGACAGACCGAACCTGGATCTTGCCTGCTGGCCGATAACTACACCGGTAGCTATTGAAGCAGAGCCGTCGCACTGACCCCACTCGTCAGGATAAGTATAAGCCTCAATTGTGCCGCCGAATTCCTCAGCAGATCTCAGGGACAGATACTTAATGTCGTCAGCCCACAGTGCGGTCTCTTCTGCGCCAGAAGGGGACTCGGTAACAGCGGTAAGACCATTCCAAGCCACACCGTTGCCATAATTATTAATTGTATTAGACCAAGGGTACAGAACGCCCTTCTTAGTACCGGTTTCGTACAGTCTGTCACCGGTCTGGTCCCATGTAAGAAGCTGTGTTGTTGGCATAGTGAAATTCCTCCTTAAATGTAAATATCAAACACGTCATGGTTTAAACCATCTGCCGTGTAATGCCTAGTTTGTTTGCACATCGGAAACGTACGCGCTATCTCCATTATCCACGGACTTTCGGGCCTAGGGTCAATGACCGTAAGCTGAAAATGCATAGTTATGGTGTAGGGCATGTCATTCGCGAACGTAGTATCCCATTGAGCATCGTGATACTCTATGCATGGATACTTCATGCGAATGTTAGACGGCGGCTGGTAATATACATTTGTCGTATCACCAGTTATGGCCGTCAGAGAACTGTGAAAGGTGATTCGTTTATTGCTCATGATACAGCCCTCCAAAACTAATTAACAAACGTGGATACTGAACTTCGACAGCGCTTACCTCCCATTTTGAATTCATGAAAGTAACGTATCTGATGTTCGAGAAGTTATCGAGAGCGTACGGATCAAGCAGTATGCTTATCTGATTATTGAGCTTAACGTCGTCGCTAACCTTCTCCGCCACAGGCTGTGAGTGACCGATCATGCGAGGCATATCGCCAGAGTATTCTCTTTCCGTGATGCGCTCGATGTATACGCCAGGAGCATTGATTGGATCTTCTTCGATATGCTCAACAAATCCTATTTTACCGTAGTATTTCATACGCTCTCACTCCTCAATATATTATTCAGAAGCCTGGTCGAGCTCGAGTGCGATTGCAGAGAAGGGCTTTGTCAGAGCGCCAGATATTCTTGTTTCAATCAGATATTTCATCTGATTGTAATCTATGTCAAAGTCATCGAACAGATTGATAGCGCCGCCCTTATCAGCACCAACATTATAGTCGGACAGGTTAACAATGATACCGAGCAGAGGATACTCCTTAGCGGATGCGCCCTCGCCAACGGTTCTCTTCAGACCCTCCATAACAGGAACCTCGACAATGCTGCTCACACGCAGAGCGGTAGCCAGTTCGCCGGTTGTGTTGTACAGACGTCTGCCCATACCGTCCTTCATGAGAAGCATGTCAGTAAGAACATCGGCTGTGGTGAAGAATGTGGGATTGCCTGTACCCTTGTACTCCTTACGAGCTCTGATTGCAGCCTCGATTGTTGCATCTGCGATGATAGCTGCATCAGCGTCAGCCTCGACAGTTACAGCCTTTCTGATTGTGAACAGTTCGTCATCCAGCCAGATAGGTCTTACGTGATCGTGAGATATGTGGTCGTCATCGCTTGTGAGTCTGCCGTCACCTACCAGGATTGATCTTGCGATTTCCTCGTCCAGCATCAGTCTCATCTCGGACTTGATCCAAGCTACAACATCGAAATCTGTAATATCGATTACATCGTCGCGATCCAGCTTCTGCTTCTTGTAGATGGTCTGAGGATCTGTAGTCCTCTTGAGCAGAGTGAATACCTCTTCCTTCTTACGGTTACCCTTGATATAACCCTTTGCCCTAGCTTCATCATCTCTGATGTCAGCGAACTGAGACTTGATGCGGCTGAAGGGAGAGTGGTGAATACCAGACATTACCTTTGTAACCCAGTCAGTGTCTCTCTTGATCCACTCTGGTGTGTTATTCAGGTTCTTGTACTCGGGGAACAGCATATCAATGCCGTAAGTAGAGTCGTCATTGAGTCTGGGCTGAATGCCGTAAGCATCCTCTGCGTATGCGTGCTCAAGGAATGTATCCTTCAGAGATGTCTTGCCCTTCTTAGCAAGGCCGATGATCTCACCCTGCTCAGCATGAGACAGGACTGTCTTGTTGTCCTCGGTAGCGGACTGCTGATCGAAAGCGTTGTACTTCATAGTATCGTCTCCTTCTTCATAGTTATTTTCATATGAATGCTTGACTGTCTTCTCGTTAGAGTCATCATCATTCTTTTTATTGGACTTAGAATTTTCATCAATCGCCATCGCGATCATGGCATAGACGGCATCTTTCTGCTCTTCGTTAAGTGTTTCGAGCACATCGCCGATTGTTTTTTCGCCATTTGCCACTTTAGGTTCCTCCTCTTTGTTATCGTTAGAGTCCTTGTGTTCGAGCTCCTCCTCGGTATTAACGTCACCGAGGATTATACTGTCGCCGGAATATATGCTTACTTCGTCGTCATACATATCGGCAGAATGAACTATGGACTGTCCCATAATCTTAGCTTCGGGATTTGCTCCGGTAAATACCAGAGAAACCTCTCTGATTCTTCCATGAAGAACATCTCCCTTGCTTGTCTTGGTTACGCCGTTAGCGTATATCGACATCGATGTAATGTCGCCACATTCAACAAGATCCTTAGCCTGGAGGCCTTCTGCTGTGTTGTTGAACTTTCCATACATATACACGCCTTCGGGTTTGTTCTCGAGCATAGCGTGACCGAGCACACTAAGCGGGGAACTGTGATCGTGCTGCCATACAAGCGGTACTATCTGCTGGTCATCTTCGCGGAAAGCTCCGTTTCTTATAGTAGCACCATCTGAGCACTTCACGTCGTTACGTGTAGCCCAACCATGGAAATCCCATGTCGTTGCTCCCATTTTGATTTTCCTCCTTCTAATTAATTTCCATCCTCGTCCGACTCCGATTGCTTATCTGGTAGCCCCGGGGCTGGGTTGTCTCCCGACCTATTCAGGTTAGCATTACGCAGTTCGTCCGCGGCGGGGTCGTCAGAAGGTTTATAACCGATAATCCCTCTAAATTCGTTAGAGGAGAGTATCTCGTTTCTAGTGAATTTGTCGGCCATTTCGGCAATCTTACTTGCGGGAATGAGCTTAAACGGATCTCTGAAGTAACGTATAGCCTGGCCTTGCGTACGAGCAGTCTTCGTAAGCCATTTACGATTGAATTCGTCTACTATGGCCGCAAGAATCGGTTCGATCGTGCGAGCGTAGTAGTTCTCGAGTTCCTGTTCGCTTGCAGTACCTTCCATAATGCCTTTGGTTATGCCCAACTGGCTATATAGAAGCTCTGTGAGATACTCGATTTGCTTCTGAAGATTGTTCTCCGCTGGTCGATTAAGCTGAGTTATACGTTCGGTTCCGTCGGTATAAGCAATACCATACTTAGAACCGGCAAGCTGCTGTTCAATATCCTTCCTACGAACTTCGGCCTGCTGTCTCCTGGCTTCCGACTTAATCACATATGGCAACTGAATTATCAAGTCCAGTTTACCGCTTCCGCTCTGTTCATCTATCGCATCAAGCAGGTTGAGTTTTCTTATCAAACGCTTGAGGGTAGAATTAGGCTCATTCATTATCGAATAGAACGGGTTTTCGATAATGGCAACCATCTTCTTCGGGAAGAATTTGTCCTCCCTCTGACCGGTATGCTCGTTATAAAGCCTAACTTTTACATGCTGGGGCTGCCAACTAACGATACGACCGGTTCTGAGCTCACCAATATCATAGCTATCAGTGAATCTTGGGTCATCGGTTGCGTCTGTTGGCACTACGGCAATCACGCCTTCATCGAACATCGATATGCAAATATCCTGTATCAGCTGTCGCCCAGTCTGATCGATATTAGCCTCTACTTTAAAACAGTCATTTAGATAAGACGCCCTTTCGGACTCATAACGACCGTCTTCATCCGTATTGATATGTCGAATATCGATCTGGGATACGTCAACCGCGAGTCTATTGAATATCGAATTTACTATGGAGCGTTCATTGCTATAATTAAGCCGTACTCGGTCTGGCCTATAGCTCGTAACACTTCCATAATATTTCGAGTTCATGATTTCGTAGTTATCGTCTTTATTGCGAAAGGCGCTCCAGGCGTTTTTCAGCCTAGCGCCGAAGGTGTTCGCCATTGGAAAACCTCCCTTGCCTTTATATAAACGCATCCTTGTTGTTTTTATACGCCACATAAGCGTCTAACAACGCGGCTACGTTATCGATTTTTTCATCGTGCCGTTCTTTATACAGCTTACGATTACCGTTTGTATCGACCAAAGCTATACAATTACCCATCGTAAATGAGAATAGCTGCTGGTCAAATATAAGAATTCGGTCCTCGGCCATGTCCTTCAACTCGCCGAGCGGTACAGACTCTGTCTTAGCTCCTTGGATAACTTTTTCTATGCCGAATGGCCCATTTTCTTGTTCCCATCTATCGACAAACGCCTTTGCGTTGTACGGGTCAAAGCCAAACGCTCTTATATCGTAGCCAACAGTAACAATATATCGATCAAGGTCATCATACACGTCCATCATGTCAAGAACCGTGCACTCAAGAACGATTAAGGAGCCTTCTTTTATGAACGTGTCATATTTGAAGCGCATAGCCTGTGGCAAGTTTCGATATGTCCTACTGGAAATATAAGATCGTGCTTTAATTCCAAACGTACCATTATTTAATGGGAACAAGAAAGTAAAGGCACAGAAATCGTCACCTCTGGACAGGTCTGCTCCGAGCGCGCAAGGCATAGACCAGAAGTCATGCCTACGGTGCGGTAACGTTTCTTCATAAGTGAAGAAATACGTATAACCTTCCATCGGTATACCGAATCTCTTTGCTAAAATATCGTTTCGAGTGGCAGGTGCTTTCTCCGCTCTCTCAACGTCGAGTTGGTATGTTTCGTATGACACCGTCAGTCCGAGATTCGGATTAGCTTTCAACCACATCTGAGGATTAGCAACTTCCTCTATGGAATCAAGCTTATAGTACCATATCGAAACATGTGGATTGATGTATTCTCCTTTGAGAATTTGCATCAGCTCCATTTTGATTGTATCGCCAGATCCATTACGAACCGTACCTTCCGAAGAAGTAGCGAGAATAAAATAGTCTTTATTCTTCGAAGCGCCTTGTTCGATAGCGCCTATAGGGTCTTCTCTAACGTCGCCAGAGAGCCATTCGTCAACGGATGCAATCTTACAACGCAAACCCTGAAGCTTATCTATCGCCATTGGGCGTACTTCTAGTAATGATCCGGTTAAGAAGTTGCGAATACCTTCTTTTGTCGATGCCAACTTAACACGCTTAGCAGGCGAACCTGTGGTGTTTTGCAAAGAGCCTTCTGTTAAGAACTTAAACAAAGGCCCTCGTGAGCGCGTAATGGCGGTCCTTTGTGGGGACATAACTTCGTCCGCCTGTCGCATTGTTGGTGCCGTAGTGATCTGATGTGTAGTCGATGTGTCAATGTTTAGAAAATACGACTGTATGCAACTAGCATACATCGACTTTGCAGCACCTCTGGCCACTATCAAATACTGTTTATTAGTGAGCCGCTGCTTTACACGTATGGTTTCGTAATGACCAGCTCGGCCTTTTACGCCAGGTATGTATACGCTCTTTTCTACGTAATACCACCAACCGAATACCTGTTCCGCCCACAGCTTGAATGAATCGAGCATCTTTAAGTCAGAACCATCGGTTAGCGTTAATTCGTTTTCGCAGTATTTTATAAAGCCTTCAACGGCGTTCTCATCATAGTAAATTCCCGGATTGGCTATCAAAGCATCAATTCGGTTCATCTCCATTGAGATTTCTTGGCAAACTGGTATTTCGCCTCTCAAGACGGCATCTCTAAACCGTCCATAGTATATAGGTACGGCTGTATTAGACAATGCCATTTTGATTTTTCAACTCCTTATATCGAAATGTGTGTATTTCTGAGTCTTTCGCGTTCGTTTACCCAGCTAATCGAACCTGGCGTAGAATTAGCAAGGTTGTCGAGAGACGCAAATCTGTTATTGATATCGTCCATGTCTATGTTTCTTACAGCAGCGTAAGCCTCATCAACTTGACGTGCTCTATTAGCCAGTTCTGTATCTCGAGCTTGTCTCTCTTCTTGAGTTCTAGCCCGTCTATATGCAGCATCGGCAGACACGGATCGATCAAGATTTCGTCGTGCTTTATTCCTCATGTTTGATCTAACATTAGGATTTGCCGCATTATATCGTCCGGCTCTATCCTGAGCAATACCCGACAAATTGGTCATAGCTTCTGACGCATTCGCCAGCTCTATGGTTCGCGGATCGTTAGAACCATAAGCTTCATTAGCGGCATTATATAGCCGTCTTAGACGATCAGCATTTGAAGCGGTCGTTGCTGCCTGACGATTTCGTGCGTCTGCTTCTTCTCTGTTATAGTCTTCAGGTCTTGGCGTCAGTATCGAACGCTGTCTGTTACGATCTTGTTCGTTCATTCGAGAAAGGTCCGCACGATCGCGATCGGATGCTTCGCCACGAGCCTGACGACCTTCAAGCATTTGTCGATAGGACTCTCTTTCATGGTCGTTAAGATCACCGCGTTCAAGTCGACGACTTCTTTCAGACATGAGTTCTCGTTCTTCCTGATCTGTAGCGGTTCCAGCTTGTACTCTACGCTCTCGACCGCGGTCAAACATTGTAACGCCTTTACGCTTCTGATCTTTGAAAATAACAGGGAGTTCCTTCTCGATCAGACCGGTAGCGTTTGCGACAGCAGCCGCAGTATCGTACACGTCAACAACGTTATTCGCTGTATTCCGTACGGTACTTGTAACTCGGTTAAGCTTATCGGTACCGACTTTCGCCTGGGCTTCTTTGGCCTGATCCATACGAGTCATTAGGTTTATACGAGAAATTGCATTCTCGACTTCCTGTGGAGTAAGCTCGGACTGGTATTTAGCAATTTTTCTTGCATTTCCGGATGCGAGGGCTTTCTGTTTGTTAAGTTCATGACGTTCGGCTTTAGCCTCAGCTCTAGCTTCTTTATTCATGAGACGAGTGGCCAGTTTCTGATCTTTTGCCTCTTGCTTTTTAGCTCTCTTATTGGCTTTTTCTTCCTCGGCTCTGGCTTTTCGATCATTGGCTCCCTCGCGCATCCTTCGCAACTTCAGACCTAATGGTGTCCAAGTACCATCTTTATTCTGGTACTTTCGTTCGCCCCAATGCATACCTGTTTTACCTTCATGAGATATCTCATCCGATTTTACAATTACCCATTCCACATTTATCCCTCCTTTTCATCGTCTTTTGCGTTAGGATCGTCATTGAGTATTTTGTCTTCTACATCGTCAAGTCTCTTCTTAAGAAACTTCGGTATAGGCACACCCATTTCGTCGAGATTTTCAGTTATGCTTACAAGCTCCATAATTATTATATAGAGCGAAACAATATTCATTATCGGCTTTGGTATATCGAGACCGAACTCAAATATCTTACCGATAAGGAGTATTACTATCTCACCGAATTTCTTGACTAAACCTTCACGCATCCGACTGCTTTTTATTTCGCGTTTGACGTAAGCTTTCAAATATCCTGTTATTACATCAAACCCCATTAGACTTACGGGAATGAGCAAAACCCAAACGGCGTTAGTGAACTGAAATGACTTAAGAAAATCCATCGTTTCTTCCATGTCAAAAACTCCTTTCTAGATATCAGAGGCCGCCGCAAACGCAGCAGCCCCGTATATCTCTTGGTCTTACATTCCCTTGCGACGTATATAGTTTATTACGTCGTTTATTTCAGCGCGCTCGTGTTCAGTGGATGCAGTATCGTACATACGTTCGATGCTATCGACCATACGATCGTTTATACTATGACCACTTACACCATTGTTGTAGTGCATTGCTCCATCCATGAATTTTCCAGTGGTTGAGGAACGACGCTGAGCCATGCTCATGCCATCCTCATACCCCTTCTCGTAATCCATGGAACGTCTTGTCATAGTTCTGCTCGCAAAGGAAGCGGAGGAATAATCTTCTTCGTTTCCGCCATATGCATCCATCGCTCTTATAGTTGAAATATCCTTGAGGATGTCTACAGCCTCGCCAAGCATCATGAGTTCGTCTTTACTCATATTTGGTTTCTTTAGCAGATCACAAATATCGGTGTCGAGCTTTTTCTCAATCTCGGAACATGTTTTATGCATATCCATTGTTTATTCCTCCTTTCTTAGTATGTCACTGCTAGATCAGGTCTAGCAAATATAATGTTAGGATTCTGGACAAGTATAGGAATCGTACTTGTATTACGAACCCCGAGGGTCTGGCAGCAACCTCTCCATATCGGAACGTTGCTTGCTCGACTAACATTAAAGTATTCCTCTACTGCCGCAGGGGTAACTCTCATCGTAGATTCGGTGAGAGTAGCGCCATCAAGCTCAAATGCCACTGAGATTTCGCCAACCGTTTCTCCAGTCGGAACCGCAATGTTTGCTCCGAAATTTACAAGATATAATGCACTCTTAGCTCTCTTACAGCAGCAAGTATTTCTGTTCGGAACCCAACCACTAAGGTTGAATGCTCCGGTTCCCTGACGCCATCTCACAAAACCTCTATCACAAGGAACAGGGTTCAGAGAAAATATAACGAGTTCGCCAGGGTTAACTGTCTGGATCGTGTTGTCAGCAAATTCTGCCATTTTGACAGCACCTCCTTCGTTAAGCTACACCGCAGCCGCAGTTATTGTAGCCAACATTGGCACAACAGTTAGGGTTCTGAACAACATATGCAGGGATAGGCGCAGGATTCAGATACTGCTCAAGAGCCTGAGTCTGTCTAAGATTATCTGCCATCAGAGCCTGAGTCTGAGCATTCTGGGAAGCATCGCTTCTTGCTCTAGCGAGCTCAGCCTGGAGTTCGGCGATTCTATCGTTCTTAGCATTGAGCTCGAGCTGACAGATCTTATCGTAAACACCCTGTACAGCCTGGTTTGTGGTATCTACAAGCCTCTGTGTGTTAGCGGTCTGGTTCACCAGCAGATCCCTAATGCCATCTGACAGAGCTGCTCTATCAGCGCAGTTCTCGGCGAGAATGGTTGCGTTGAGATTAGCTGTAGCCAGTCTATTATCGCAGCAACACTGTGCCAGCTGAGACTGAAGCCCATTCATGCCGCCAGTTATTGCAGTCTGAGAAGCGAACGCCTGCTGCATATCAGCGATCTGTCTTGCATTATTGGCTATTTCAGCGTTAGCGAAGCCGTTAGAAACTGCCTGATTTACACCGGCAAAGCCGCTGCAGAGATTCTGGTTAACTCCAGCAAAACCGTTACACAGACTTGTGGATATGTTGTTTACGCCGTTCATAACTGCCTGCTGATCGAAGCCTCTCTGTACGTCATTGTTGGTTGTGTTGTTCATGATGTAGGGCATTGCTCCTCCGCCATAACCATTACCGAAACCGTATCCGCCATTATTAGCAGCAAACAGGAACAGAACCAGGAGCCACCAAGCTCCATTGTCGCCGAAACCGCCAAAGCTTCCGCCGTTGTTTCCGTAATAGTTGCCCATGGGAGCTACAGGCATATACATGCCAGTGCCATTACTTTCGTTTGTGAACATACTTTTTGTTTCCTTTCTTATTTGGATTTATACTTGTTCTAGCGCGCCTTTAGAACTTAGTATCTATTTAATAGTTCATTCCAAGTATGGAATTCGCCATCTGTCTACACCATTCGAACTGCTGCTGACTCATCTGACCGCTGTTAAGCATCTGCTGAGCCTGCTGTCTAGGGTCCTGACGCATCTGCTGAGCAAATGAGTTAAGGCCGTTCATGAAATTTTGATAACCACCGAAGTTATTAAATACCGGATTATTCTGGTTTATAGTTCCGAACGGATTTTGTGATTGTGTATTCGGAACTGGTATTTGATTTGGCTGCGGATAAATAGCGTTCATATCATATACCACCTTTACTTAATGAAGTCATCAAACTCGTGTCTCAGTTTCAAAAGATCCTCGCGGAGCTTGTCGACTTCACTAGCTATAACCTTAACTTCTCCATTTTGATTTTGTGGAGCAGTTTCGGTTGTTCGCTGCATCATTGAATCGAATTCGGCTCTTGTGAAGAATGGGTGTTCTACTGTCTCGTAACCGAGTCCATCAGCTGTCTGGCGTTTAGTCCAGAATACACGATTATCGTAGTCCATTAGGACTGCCGTGGTATTTGGAGCCACAGGGTAATTGTCAACAGCTGCTTTACCCTGAACTATTACCATAACTATCTGAGGGGATGGAGATGGAATTGGCCAAGGCGCAGTTGGAGCCCAATTCTGAGGCTGTGGGTTTGGCGCCGGCATTGCATTCTGCTGAGGTTGAGTTTGAACTGGTTGATTGTTTGTTAATGCGCCAGTCCAAGTGGAATTGTATCCTGGCGTTGGCTGCATGTTAGCCATATTTAGTTCCCCTTTCTAAAATAGTACGTCACTACTTCGTCTCCAGAATCCCACGTATCGTAATAATTTCCATTAATAACGGCTATAACATGAGACCCAGTGCATACCATGTACTCACCATATGGATGCTCGTAACAAAAGCGACGTAATGTGTAACACAGCGGACACGTATTTGATAGCGTTTGGAATGTGTAGCCTCTATCTATCAAATATTCAGACCATACATCATTATCGTCCACTATTTCGTATAAAAAATAAGAGTATGCGGTTAATTCGAGGAGGGCTTGACGCCATGAAATGTTCTCGAGCAAACTTATAGCTCTTATAACGCAATCACCAGTGGTTTTACCGCTAGGATTCGCGTGGTAATAGACGAACATTAGGGCATATCTCCCGGATCTGCTTGTACGTTGAGCCTCCACTCCAATTCAGAGCAGAGTTTTTCGATGTTGGTTACTAAGAACGAATTCTGAGGAGGATCGAACATTAAACGAACTTTCTGATAGGTGTATGTTATCACGTCACTGAAATCTTCGTAATCCTCTGGTATAAACTGATCCCAGGTTTCATTCGGTCCGGTGATGGAGAATCCTCTTTCGCCTACGCCAAGCTGATTCAATATTCTAAAAACAGAATTTATGTGCATAATTATGTCGTCCTCAAAAGCGTCGTAGATCGCCGACGGCCCAAGAAGCTTCTTGATGGAATTTAAGATACTATCATGCATTTTGGAAGTCTCCTTTTGTCTATTTTTCGCGGATTAAACACCCCTTATAATGAAGGAGGTGAAAATAATGGAAAAACTAACTGATAAAATATTGTTAAGAACAGGTTTTGGAAAGAAAATATTATCGAAAATGATAGGTAAAATCATTAAGGACAAATTTGGAAAAGATGTCGACGTATATATTGGCGACATTGATGCCGAATATTCCGACGGTGAACTATCGTTGAGTATTAAAAACTGTAACGTAACAATGAGTGCTAGTAGTTTAGAAGATTTATTAAACCTTTAGAAAAGATAAAGAGCACAGAGTAAGCGCTGGCTCTTTATTTTGTCTAAACGCAAATAAAACAGTCCCTATTATGAAAGGAGGTTATTTATAATGAATGCTAGAATATATATAAAGGGATGTAACTGGCAAATGTTACTTAGAAAAAGAATTCGCAGACTATATGAAACCGGATGGAAGCCGGATGAAATATCGTCAATGCTTAATATTTCTAAAAACATAGTCGGATACCATCTAAACTATATTGCAAAGTGATAAATAACACATCAGAGGGCTCTGATAAAACAAGGGCCCTTATTTTTTCGCAATTTAAACGGGTTGTATAATGGAGGTGATTATTATGAAAATTAAGGACATGGATAATGCGCAATTGAACGCGACAATGGTTGCTATGTTAAATGAAATGGAAGATCGTTTGATAACAAAGTTGGTAGAATGTAATAAAGACGGTGTTAGCGATGACGATTTTTATTTCTTAAATGACATGCTAAGACTAACGCGTTCTTACGCAAATCTTGTGCCTGAAATCGATAAGATCGGAATGAACGAAGAGAGCACCTAAAACAGGCGCTCTTTTTTTTTTAGCCATCCCGTATGTCATGCCTCCTCAGAACGCCTCGGCCAGACAATAACCATCTCCGTAAATATGATGGTTTACGTGATAGTACGGTTTATCTGCCATGGTCCCTCTATAATAGAATTTTGGTTCGAGGAGCGTCACTGTATCGCCCTCGTCCATGTATCTGGTTGTTACCGTTTCGCATAAATCGCCCCATAGAGCGAGTTTTTTATACTTCACGGTAAGCGTGTTTGGTTTTGACTTTTTGTTTCTTTTTACCATAACTTCGTGTCTCCTCTCTTTCGCTCTACTAAGGGCTGTATTAGCAATCGTTGGTCTCCGTAATGGATTGCTTCATGAGTGTCATGAGACACACATATGAGATTCTCTGGATCAAAGACGGCTGGATCGCCATTCTCGATCATCTCTATAGTTATAGGGTTTATATGGTGTACTATCACTCGACCATCAATGGAATATCCTTCGCACGCCATGTCATTTGCGTTATCGCGAACTATGATCTGCGTGCGAAGTGTCTTCCATGAGGTGGAGTTGTACAACGCTTGATTCAAATATCGTTCAAATCCGAACGTTAAAGCACCTACTCTTGAATTTAGCTTAAGATACTCATAACGTTCATAGTAATCGGTGATGGATATGAGTTCTGAATAGGTCTTCTCATATATCATCGTTCTCACCGTGATAGGATTTAAACGCAGACAGTGCTTCCTTATACAATTCGTCAACTGACTTCTGAGCCTGAAGGGCTTCGGTCTTTGCGGTAATAAGGTCGCGCTGTCTTTCGAGAATATCGCGCTCTATTTGCTCTTTTGGAGAGCCCAGTTTTACGAATTCTCGAAGTAATGTGTCTGATGCAGACCCGTCTAGTATCCTCTGCTCGGCCAAATCGTACGCTGCGGCTATGATTTGGTTCTCTCTGGCAGAAGGGGTGGAGGCTTTTCGTACATTTCGTATTACTTCAGCATCAGTTATTCTCTTTGTTGCCATAAATATCACTCCTTATGTATGGCTTTTGAGAGCTTTTTGGCCAGTTTAGAGGCGAATGGTACGCAAACTTCTCAAAAGGAGGTGAGACTTTTGAACACAACAGTAAAGGGGGACGCTGT
>OCVV012831083.1_pt1 | contig 48632 bp, 33 predicted proteins | sample 1539721 | NCBI WGS metagenome assembly OCVV01 (sample SAMN02144230, study PRJEB22623) | gut metagenome | biome: sheep rumen | host: Ovis aries | place: New Zealand | reverse complement strand
CGCGACCCCGCCACCGGCGAGAAGAAGCTGATGGGCGAGTTCCTGACCAACGCCCAGGGCGAAGACGTCGTGGCCGGCGTCCGCACCCCGATGCCCATCTCCCAGATGGAAGAGAAGTTCCCCGAGGCCTTTGCAGAGTTCGTTGACGTCTGCAAGAAGCTCGAGGAGCACTACCGCGACATGCAGGATATGGAGTTCACCGTTGAGAACGGCAAGCTCTACATGCTGCAGTGCCGCTCCGGCAAGCGTACCGCCCAGGCCGCTCTGAAGATCGCCTGCGATCTGGTGGACGAGGGCATGCGCACCGAGGCTGAGGCCGTTGCCATGATCGACCCCAGAAACCTTGACACCCTGCTGCATCCCCAGTTTGACGCCGCCGCGCTGAAGGCCGCCGTTCCCATCGGCAAGGGCCTGGGCGCTTCCCCCGGCGCCGCCTGCGGCAAGATCGTCTTCTCCGCCGAAGACGCCGAGGCCTGGAAGGCCAGAGGCGAGAAGGTGGTTCTGGTCCGTCTGGAGACCTCTCCCGAGGACATCACCGGCATGAAGGCCGCGCAGGGCATTCTGACCGTCCGCGGCGGCATGACCTCCCACGCTGCCGTTGTGGCCCGCGGCATGGGCACCTGCTGCGTCTCCGGCTGCGGCGACATCACGATGGATGAAGAGAACAAGCGCTTCACCCTGGCCGGCAAGGAATTCCACGAGGGCGACTGGATCTCCCTCGACGGCTCCAACGGCAACATCTACGACGGCATCATCAAGACCGTGGACGCCACCATCGGCGGCGACTTCGGCCGGATCATGGGCTGGGCCGACAAGTATCGCCGGCTGAAGGTCCGCACCAATGCCGACACCCCGCGCGACGCCAGAAAGGCCCGCGAGCTGGGCGCCGAGGGCATCGGCCTGTGCCGCACCGAGCATATGTTCTTCGAGGCGGACCGCATCGCTGCCTTCCGCGAAATGATCTGCGCCGACAACGCCGAGCAGCGTGAGATCGCCCTGGAGAAGATCCTGCCCTACCAGCAGCACGACTTCGAAGCCATCTTCGAGGCGCTGGAAGGCTATCCCGTCACCATCCGCTTCCTGGATCCCCCGCTGCACGAGTTCGTGCCCACCGAGGAGAAGGACATTGAGATGCTGGCCGCGACCCAGTGCAAGACCGTGGAAGAGGTCAAGGCCCTGATCGAGAGCCTGAAGGAATTCAACCCGATGATGGGTCACCGCGGCTGCCGTCTGGCCGTCACCTACCCCGAGATCGCCCGGATGCAGACCCGTGCCGTCATCCGCGCCGCCATCAACGTTCAGAAGGCGCATCCGGAATGGAACATCGTTCCCGAAATCATGATCCCGCTGGTCGGCGAGGTCAAGGAGCTGAAGTACGTCAAGCAGGAGGTCGTCAAGACCGCTGACGCCGAGATCGCCGCTGCCGGCAGCAGCATGAAGTACGAGGTCGGCACCATGATCGAGATCCCCAGAGCCTGCCTGACCGCTGACGAGATCGCCAAGGAAGCTGAGTTCTTCTGCTTCGGCACCAACGACCTGACCCAGATGACCTACGGCTTCTCCCGTGACGACGCCGGCAAGTTCCTGAACGCCTACTACGACGCCAAGATCCTGGAGAGCGATCCGTTTGCCAAGCTGGACCAGGTCGGCGTCGGCAAGCTGATGAAGATGACCATCGAGCTGGGCAAGCCGGTCCGTCCGTCCCTGCACATCGGCATCTGCGGCGAGCACGGCGGCGATCCCTCCTCCGTCGAGTTCTGCCATAAGATCGGTCTGGACTACGTCTCCTGCAGCCCGTTCCGTGTTCCCATCGCCCGCCTCGCCGCCGCCCAGGCTGCGATCGCCGAGATGAAGTAAGCCAACAACCGCATAATTCAACCGCGCTGTCCGGTCACGGGCAGCGCGGTTTTTTCTGGTGAATCACGTTCTGCAGCGGCGCACGGCGCGAAGCAGATCGGAAAAATCGGTTGGATCGGAGCGGCAGAGCCGTCAGCGCAGCGCTTCGATATACTCCGGAAGGACCTGCTCAAACTTGACGCCGTACCAGTGATCCGGATCGCTGCGGGTGATCTCGATGCAGCGCAGCGTATAATCGGCGGCGATGCAGGCCGCGTCGTAGGCCGTCTTGCCGCGCAGAAGCGCGCCGACAAAGGCGGAGGCGTAGACGTCGCCCGTTCCGTGGCAGCCTTTTTCATAGCGTTTGTGGGCATAGTAGCGGCGGCTTTCCCCCTCCATGACCACAACGCCGGTCGTCTCGTCGGAATAGCTGACTCCGGTCAGGATCACGGTCCGCGCACCGGCGGCACGAAGCGCGTCCAGCAATCCGTTCACGTATGCCTCATCGTACCGCTCCCGGTAGGGATAGCCGGTCAGCAGGCAGGCCTCGGTAATGTTCGGCAGAATGATGTCCGCCCGGAAGGCGAGGGTCTTCATCTGGTCCACGTAGGCCTGATCAAAGGCGGGATAGAGCTTTCCGTTGTCCGCCATAGCCGGATCGACGATGCTGACGCAGCCCTCCGCCCCACAGGTGCGGAAGATTTCCTTCACGTCCTCGATCTGTTCCGTGCTTCCGAGATAGCCGGTATAGATGGCCTGAAAACGAATGCCCTCCTTCTGCCAATGGGCGGCAATCGCAGGAAGGTCCTCGGTCAGATCCCGCACGGTGTAGCCGGAAAAGCCCGCCGTATGGGTGGACAGGACAGCAGACGGCAGAATGCAGGTCTCGTGTCCGGCAGCCGAGAGGATGGGCAGCGCCACGGTCAGAGAGCACTGACCGACACAAGAAATATCCTGAACCGTCAAAATCCGTTTATAATCCATAATTGGTTTCTCCTTTTCTTCCGGGGCTTGACAGATGCCCCTGTTTCCGTTAAGATTATACCATCATCTGGCCCTGTGTACATGCTCAGATTTGATATTTTTTATGGGGCCAGTTTTGGAAGCGAGTGCGACTGCCCGCAGAAAGGGACGAAGATGTTTTCATTCACCCTGACGCTTGATCCCAAGGCTCACACGCCGATGTATGAGCAGCTCTACCGCGCCGTGGCCGGGGCGATCCGGGACGGCGGACTGCAAAACGGAGAAAAGCTGCCCTCCAAGCGGGAGCTCTGCGCCCGTCTGGGCGTAAGCCGTGCCACGGCAGAGGCTGCCTACGAGCTGCTTCTGGCCGAGGGCTACGTGATCTCCCGGCCCAGGAGCGGCTACTACGTTTCCGACTATATTGCTCTGCCCGGCGAGACGCCTGTCCCCCGCAGCTCTTGTGCAAGACCTGAGCCCATCCCCGCGCAGCTTTTTTCCACGTCCGCCGTGGACGTTTCCGCCTTCCCCTACGCCTCCTGGGCCAAGCTCTATAAAGAGGTCGTCTATAACTCCCCGGAGCTTCTGCAGCGGGGAGATCCCCAGGGGGAAGCAGGGCTGCGGAGCGCTCTGGCTGTTCTGCTCTCGGAATACCGGGGCGTTCGCTGCAGTGCGGATCAGGTGGTGGTGGGCTCCGGGATGGAGACCCTGATGGGCCAGCTCATCACGCTTTTGGGCACGAAGGCGGTTTACGCGATGGAAGACCCCGGTTATCCCGCCGTGGAGCGCTCCCTGCTGGCCCGCGGGCAGACCGTCCGATACGTTCCGATGGACGAAGCCGGCATGGACGCCGATGCACTGGCCGCCAGTGGGGCGACCGTGGCCTATCTGACGCCCTCGCACCAGTTCCCGATGGGCGTCACGATGCCCGCCTCGCGGCGGTCGCGGCTGCTGCACTGGGCTGTGGCGGGCGGCGGCTGGATCATCGAGGACGACTATGACAGCGAATTCCGCTACGGCGGCCGCCCGATCTCCTCGATGCAGGGAATGGACCGGCACGGACGGGTCATTTACGCGGGGACCTTCTCCCGGAGCCTGGCCCCTGCGATCCGTCTGGCCTACATGGTCCTGCCGGAGGCTCTGCTCCCGCGCTGGCTGGCCCTCTACGGCGGGCAGCAGCCCACGGTCTCGCGCTACGAGCAGACGGTGATGGCCCGCTTTCTCGACGGCGGCTTTTACGCCCGCTACCTGCGGCGCGTGGGAAATCTCTACGCCGCGCGGCGGGCCGCCTTGCTGGAGGCGCTGGGCCGGATCGACGGTCTGACTGTGACCGGCGCGGACGGCGGGATCCACTTTCTGCTGACCCTGCCCCGCCTGTCCGAGCGTGAGCTGCTCGATCGCGCTGCGGCGGCGGGACTGCCTCTGCGCGGGCTTTCTGCGTACTGCCATGCAATCTTGCCTCGGCCCTCGACCCTCGTGGTGGGCTACGGCGGTCTGCCCACGGAACAGATCCCCGATACGGTACGCCGTCTGGCGGAAGCCTGGGCATGAGGGAAACCCCGGTGCGTCTTCCATCATCAGACGCACCGGGGTTCGGTGTTTTCAGGCCGCGCTCTGCGGCGCGGGTTTTAATCGTCGTCGTCCTCGTCTCGCTCGTCGTCCTCGTCATGGTCATCGTCCTCGTCGCGGTCGTCGAGCTCGGCCTCGTATGCCAGGACGCTGCCGGTTTGGGCGTCTACGGTGCAGCTATACTCGGCTTCGCCGGCATAGAACTCGATCTCGTAGACCTGCTTGCCGTCCTCCCGCTCCAGCTTGGCCTTCGTGAAGATCACAGCATCGGCGGTCTTGCCTGCGCGCTGCAGGGCGGTCTGTTTGGCTGCGTCCACGCCGATATAGCTGGTGCTGGGCGTGGCGGACTGGGGCTCCTTGACCTCGTCCACCGAGGATTTCAGAATCTCGCCGGTCCGGGCGTCGATCTCATAGTTATACTCTGCGTCCTGCGTGCGGAAGCGGAGCTCGTAGACCGGTCTGCCGTCCTCCTCGTCCTCCTCTTCCCTGGTGAACTTTGCATCAAGCAGGCCGGCGTCGGCCAGGGCGATCTGCTTGGCGCGGTCAAGGCCGATGGCGTTTGCGGCGGGCGTTGCCTCGTTCTGATCGCCGGTCGCAGTCCGCGGCATGGGTTCGATCGATTGATCCCGGATCGCTCCGGTCGCGGCGTCGATCTCATATTCGTATTCGGCGTCGTCGGTGTGGAACTCGATCTCAAAGACGAACCGACCGTCCTCCTCGCCGCGCCGTGCCTTGGTAAAGGTCACCCGGTCGGCGGCCAGGCCGGCGTCATCCAGCGCGATCTGTTTGGCCCGCTTGAGGTTCACAGCCTCCTGCCCGTCCTCTGCGGGCAGGGCGTACCGCTCCACGCTCCGGCTGTAGATCCGTCCGGTCGCGGCGTCGATCTCGTATTCATATTCGGCGTCGGCGGTGCGGAACTCGATCTCGAAGACGGGCAGGCCGTCCTCCTCGCCGGGCTTGGTCTCGGTAAAGGTCACCTGGTCGGCGGTCAGACCGGCGTCGGCCAGGGCGATCTCTTTGGCGCGGTCTGCGGTGATTTCGGGCGCTTCGGTGGTGGTGACGGTCTCGTTCGGGGCGGCGGGCATTTGCTTCCGGCCTTCGCAGCCGGTCCCGAACAGGGCAAGAACCGCCAGCAGGCCGACGAGGACGATCAGCGCCCCGGCGCGGGAGGCGGATTGGATATTCCGTTTCATTGCATTGCGCTCCTTTCGATTTGGTGGCTTCATCATAACCGGAAAGGATTAAAGAAAGATTAGAGCGCGAAAAAATATTTAACGCTTCATCCGGAAGGTGAAAACGCTCCCCTCCCCCAGACGGCTTTCCACCGAAAGGCTGCCGCCGTGGAAGCGGGCGATCTCGCTCGCCATCGCCAGGCCGAGGCCGGAGCCCGCGTCCGAGCGGGAGGGGTCCGCCTGGTAGAAGCGGTCAAAGATCTTCGTCCGGTCGTCCTCGGAGATGCCGATCCCATCGTCCGTGACGCGGAGCAGAGCGTCCCCGTCCGCCGTGGACAGGTCCACGCGGATGTGACCGTCCGCCCGGCCGTAGCGGTAGGCGTTGCCGACCAGATTGGTCAGCAGGCGCGAGAGCAGCTCGGGATTGCCGCGAACCGTGATCCCGTCCGCGATCCCGGCAGTCAGGGTGATACCCTTCTCCCGGATCAGGGACAGGTCCTCACAGGCGTCGCGGACAAGGGCGGAGAGGTCCAGGCTCTGCATCGGATAGCGGTCCGTCCCGCGTTCCAGGCGGGCGAAGGCAAGCATCTCGTTGATCAGCTTCGACATCTTCCGACCCTGGCGCTCGATCACCTCGAGGGAGCGGACGTATTCCGTCTCCGGGCGCGGGGCCTCCAGCGCGTATTCGCACTGCGCCAGGACGACGGAGGTGGGGGTGCGCAGCTCGTGGGAGACGTCGGCGGTGAAGCGCCGCTCCTTTTCAAAAGAGGTCTCCAGCCGGTCCAGCATTCGGTTGAAGCTCCCGGCAAGCCGGTGGAGCTCGTCGCTGCCCGGCGCAAGCTCAATGCGGCGCCTGAGGTCGCCGTCCGCCGTGATCTCCTCGGCGGCGGCGGAGATCGCGCGGATCGGGCGGAGCATCCGCCCGGCGATCACCCAGCCGCCGACCACAGCCAGCAGAACGAGAAGCGGCATGAGCAGCAGGGAGAATCTGGCGACCGTGCCGAGCTGGACGTTCCCCTGCGTCTGGGCGACCACGCCCCGGAGCCAAAGCCCCTCCAGATTTTTCCCGCTGAGCTTTTGGTCAAAAACGTAATAGCGCACGCCGCCCGCCTCGCAGGTCTGCACCGTACCCTCCGTGAACGGGAGGGCGGAGGAGGCGCGCATGATCGGGTTTTCGCCGTAGAGCAGGGCGCCGCCGGGATCGCACAGTCCGGTATATACGCCGTTGACCTCGTTGAGATAGTCGTCGTCGATCTCCAGATAGCCGTCCTGCCAGACGATGAACTGGTCGGCGTCCGGGCCGGGATGGAGGGCCTGCTCGAGGGTGCGGTACTCGATCTCGTCGGCGTTGTTCGCCACGGCCCCGATCAGATTGTCGCGGACCGTTTTGAGGATGATCTGACGGTCCACGGAGAGGATCAGAATATAGGTCAGGGCCAGCACGAGGACCAGGGCGGCGGTAAACCAGAGCGTGACGCGGGCGCGAATGGACAGCTTTTTCATGGCGTATCCTCCTCCCGCAGCACGTAGCCGCGGCCCCGGACCGTGTGGATCAGCCGGACGGCCCGCCCCTCGTCGATCTTCTTGCGCAGGTAGCTGATATAGACGTCCACGACGTTCGTTCCGCCCTCATAGTCGAAGTTCCAGACGTGGTTTTCGATCTTCTCCCGGGAGAGGACAGTCCCGCGGTTGAGCATCAGGTATTCCAGGATGGCGTACTCCTTCGCAGAGAGGGGGATCTCCTCCCCTGCCCGCCGGACCGTCTGCGTGCAGTAGTCCAGCTCCAGATCGGCCACGCGGAGGCGGTTATCGGCGCTGCCCGCAGCAGTCCGCGTCATGGCGCGCAGACGGGCGGAGAGCTCCGCGAGGGAGAAGGGCTTGATCAGATAGTCGTTCGCACCGCTGTCCAGACCGCGAACGCGGTCCGCGACGGAATCCCGCGCGGTCAGAAAGAGGACCGGCGTCCGCCGCCCCGCGTCCCGCAGGCTTCGCAGGACCGCGTAGCCGTCGGCCTTGGGCATCATAATATCCAGGATCACGGCGTCATACTCCGTGTAGGACAGGACGTGGATGGCCTCCGCCCCGTCGAAGCAGACGTCCACGCTGCCGCCCTCGGCCCGCAGATGCCTGCAGATGATCTCGTTCAGATCCCGCTCGTCCTCGACGACCAGATAACGCATGGGCTCGCCTCCCCTGTTTTTTTCTCATTATAACACAAGGCTCCGCGTTTTGCACCGTTTTTTTCGGCGGATAGCCCGGCCCTGCGCCGCGTAGACTGTATGGGTGATGGGTATGAAGCTGCGAAACCGGCTTGGCTGGCTGGCTGCCGCCGGGCTATTGGCTCTGCGCCTGCTGGCCCCGGGCGCGCTGCGGGCTGTGCAGGGCCTTCTGATGAACGACCGCGGCGAAGCTGCGGCGGACGCGGTCTTCCGCGCTTTCGCGGGGGACGGCGGGGCCGTACGCGTCTTCGGAGACGGCGGATGAGGCTGCTGGCGCCGCTTTCGCGGGTCCGCACGACGCCAGGCTTCCGGGTGGCGGTCTGCGTGCTGATCTGTCTGGGCGGGCGGCTCGCCCCGCCCTTTTTGCTGGCGGCGGCCCTGCACGAGCTGGGACACCTTGCCGCCCTCCGCCTGCTCGGGATCCCGGTACGCGGGCTGGAGCTCACGGCGTCCGGGGCCGTCCTCCGCGCCGAGCTGCGCGGAACGCTGCGGGAGACCTGGGCCGTGCTGGCAGGACCGGCGGTCAATCTGGCGCTTGCGCTCTGCTTCCGCCGTCTCTGGCCGGTCTTTGCCCTCTGCAACGCGATCCAGCTTGCGGCAAACCTCCTGCCGGTCCCCGGCTTGGACGGGGGCCGGGCCTGTGCCCTGATCCTGCCAGCCCTGCTTGGGCGGGCTGGGGACTGGGTCTGCGCCGGACTCGGCTGGGCCGTGATCCTTGGGGCGGTCTGCTTCGGCGTATACGGCACCTGCTGCCTGCGGCTGGGCCTGCTGCCGGTCCTGGCGGCCGGTTTTTTCCTCCTGCGCCTGCCCTGGGACTTGCCAAACCGCGCCGGGGCTGATATAATTGAAAGACAGAATCCTTCGAATTGCGAGGAAAACCAATGAACGCTGAAATCGAACGCCGCCTCGAACGCATCCTCCCCACGGTGCAGAAGCCGGCTCGCTACGTGGGCGGGGAATACAACCAGACCGTCAAGGATCTGGCTGAGGTGGATACCCGCGTGGTCTTTTGTTTCCCGGACACCTATGAGATCGGCATGTCCAACGTGGGCATCCGCATCCTCTATGAAGCCGTGAACAACATGCCCGGGGTCTGGTGCGAGCGGGCTTTCACCCCCTGGGGCGATATGGAGGACGCCATGCGGACCAACGGCGTCCCGCTCTACGCGCTGGAGAGCCACGATCCCCTGTCCGACTTTGACCTGATCCCGATTTCCGTCGGCTATGAGATGAGCTACACGAACATTCTGACGATGCTCGATCTGGGCGGGATCCCTCTGCACGCCTCGGAGCGGAAAAGTTTACATAACATCGTCTTTGCAGGCGGGGCCTGCACCTACAACCCCGAGCCGCTGGCGGAGTTTTTCGACTTCTTCTCCCTGGGCGAGGGCGAGGAGAGCACGGTGGAGATCGTGGACTGCTACCGCGCCGCCAAACGGGCCGGTCTGACGAAGGACGAATTTCTGCGCGAAGTCGCAAAGATCCCCGGCGTCTACGTGCCCTCCTTCTACGAGCACCGGTACAACCCGGACGGCACCCTGGCTCAGATCGTTCCCCTGCACGGCGCGCCGGAAAAGGTGACGAAGCGGATCGTACAGAGTCTGGACGCCGCCGTCTTCCCGACCAAGCCCATCGTGCCCTCCACCGAGATCATCCACGACCGCGTGAATCTGGAGGTCATGCGCGGCTGCATCCGCGGCTGCCGCTTCTGCCAGGCGGGCTATACCTACCGTCCGGTCCGGCCCCGGCTGCCCGAGACCCTCTACCGGCAGGCCGTTGATTCTCTGGAATCCTCCGGCGACCACGAGATCACCCTCTCCAGCCTGTCCACCTCGGACTACAAGTTCCTGGAGCCGCTGACCGACCGGATGACCGACTACTGCGCGGCCCGGCACATCGGTCTTTCTGTGCCTTCCCTGCGGGCGGACAACTTCTCCCGCGACCTGATGCTCAAGCTGCAGCGGGTCAAGAAAAGCGGCCTGACCTTCGCCCCGGAGGCCGGGACCCAGCGTCTGCGCGACGCAATCAACAAGAACGTGACCGAGGAGGACATCCTGAAGACCTGCGAGATCGCCTTCTCCGGCGGCTGGAACAACGTGAAGCTCTATTTCATGCTCGGCCTGCCCACGGAGACCGACGAGGACGTTCTTGGCATCGCGGACCTGGTTTTCAAGATCCTGAACACCTGGAAGGCCCACGCCGCCAACAAAAAACGAGGCGTCCGCATCCACGTGGCCACGGCCTTCTTCGTGCCCAAGCCCTTCACGGGCTTCCAGTGGGAGCAGCAGATCACCCCCGAGGAGTATCTGCGGCGGGCGAGACTGCTGAAAAATTCGATGTTCTCCAAGAGCGTGGAGTACGACTACCACGACGCCAGCGTGAGCGAGATGGAGGCCGTCTTCGCCCGCGGCGATCGCCGTCTGGGGCCGGTCATCGAGGCCGCCTGGCGGCGCGGAGCCAAGCTGGACGGGTGGCTGGAATACTTTGACTACGATAAGTGGCAGGACGCTCTGCGGGAATGCGGGGTCGATCCCGGCTTCTACACGACGAGGGGCTTCGGTCTGGACGAGGTCCTGCCCTGGGATACCATCGATCCCGGCGTGCGTAAGGACTTCCTGAAACGGGAGCGGGCGCGCGCCTACCGCTCCGAGATCACCCCCGACTGCCGCCACGGCTGCGCGGGCTGCGGGGCCAACTGTCTGCTGGAAGGGGGCGTCTGCGATGCTTAGAGCTTCGTTTCGCAAGGACGGAAACGCTGTCTGGATCTCCCATCTGGACCTGATGCGGGTTTTGCAGCGGGCCTTCCGCCGCGCGGGGATCGACCTCAAGCACTCCCAGGGCTTTACGCCCCATCCGGAGCTGTCGATCGCCCTGCCGATGTCTGTGGGCGTATCCAGCGAATGCGAGCTGGCTGACTTCACCCCGGCAGAGGGCGTGGTCCTGGACCCCGCCGAGGTCCCGGCGCGGTTGAATCCGGTTCTGCCCGAGGGGCTGGAGGTCACGGGCTGCTGGGCCGACGGGAAAAAGCTGAAAAACCTGGTCTGGCTGGAGGCGCGGCTGACCCTGGTCTATGACCGCGGCGTTCCGGACGGCGCGGCGGAGGCCATCCTCGCCCTGCTGGACCGGCCGGAGCTGGTGGTGGAAAAGCACGGGAAAAAGGGACCGGTGGAGGTCGATATCCGGCCCATGTACCGGGACGCGCGTCTGACGCGGGAGAAGGACCCCGCGCGCCCGGACGAGGACGCGCTGACCCTGACCCTGCTCTGCGCGGCGCAGAATCCGACGCTGAATCCCCTGCTCCTGCCCGCCGCCATCGAACGCTACGCACCGGAATACCGCCCCGATTTCACCCGCTGCCGCCGTCTGCGCGTGCTCGACGCCGATCTGGAGGAATTCCGATAAAACAAATGGCGAAGCCGGAAGAAAAAGCTCCTTTCAAGAGAGCTTTTTCTTCCGGCTTTGTCTGCTTATTCTTTCGGCAGGATATCCGCCAGAGTGACGCTGGACAGGTATTCGGTGATAATCCGCTCCAGCTCCTCCCAGACGGGGAGCGTCGGGCAGGGTGTGGAACGGTCGCAGGGGCTGGCGCCGTCGCAGAGACAGGAGACCGGGGCCAAGGTGCCTTCGGTCAGGGTCAGAATCTCCGCCAGACTGTATTCCTCCGGCTTCCGGCTCAGACGGTAGCCGCCGCCCTTGCCGTGGATGCCCTCCACCAGACCGCCCTTGGAGAGCGTGGTCATGATGGCCTCGGAATACTTCTGCGACAGCTCCTCCCGCGCAGCGATATCCTTGAGCGGAACGTAGACCCCCGGCGTCTGCCGGGCCAGGTCCGCCAGGACCCGCAGGGCATAGCGCCCGCGGCTGGAAATCATGGCTGCCATTGGCTTACACTTCGCAGCTTTCGCAGTCGTGCTCCGCCGGGAACTGGCTTTCGTCGTAGGCGATGCCGTGGCGGTCGTAATAATCCTTCATCGCCGCCTTGATGGCCTCCTCCGCCAGAACGGAGCAGTGCAGCTTATGGGCGGGCAGGCCGTCCAGCGCCTCGGTGACGGCCTGGTTGGTGAGCTTGAGGGCCTCGGAGACCGGCTTGCCCTTGATGAGCTCCGTCGCCATCGAGGAGGAAGCAATCGCGCTGCCGCAGCCGAAGGTTTCAAACTTGACGTCGGAGATCGTGTCGTCGTCGATCTTCAGGTAGATTTTCATGATGTCGCCGCATTTGGCGTTGCCGACCTCGCCTACGCCGTCCGCGTTCTCAATGACGCCGACGTTGCGGGGATTGCGGAAGTGGTCCATGACCTTTTCGGAATACAGTGCCATAATCGATACCTCTTTCTGAAAGTGGCGGCCTTGCCGCGTCAGTCGATGACGAATTTGCGTTCGCCGTTCATCAGCTCCCGCCAGACGGGAGACATATTGCGCAGATACTCCACGACGTCACGGACCGCCGCAATGATCGCGTCCACCTCGGCCTCGGTGGCGGAGGCGTCCAGGGTCAGGCGCAGGGAGCCGTGGGCGACCTCATGGGGCCGGCCGATGGCAAGCAGGACGTGGCTGGGGTCCAGAGAGCCGGAGGTGCAGGCGGAGCCGGACGAGGCGCAGACGCCCCGATCGTCAAGCAGAAGCAGAAGGCTCTCGCCCTCGATGCCCTCGAAGCAGAAGTTCACGTTGCCGGGCAGGCGGTTCTTTGCGTCGCCGTTGAGCGCGCCGTGGGGGATCTCATTGAGGCCCGCGATCAGCCGGTCGCGGAGAGCCGTTACGCGGGGCATGGTCTCAGGCAGGTTCCGGACGGCCTCCTCCATCGCGGCGGCCATGCCCATGATGGCGGGGATGTTCTCGGTGCCGGCGCGCTTATTGCGCTCCTGGGCGCCGCCCTCGATCAGGCTGGAAAGGATGATCCCGCGCTTGGCATAGAGCACGCCAATGCCCTTCGGGCCGTGGAACTTGTGGGCGGACAGAGAAAGCATGTCGATATTGTCCTCCGCCACGTTGACGGGGATGTGGCCGACGGCCTGAACCGCGTCGGTATGGAAGAGCACGCCGGCCTTCCGGCAGACAGCGCCGATGGCGCGGATGGGCTGGATGGTGCCGATCTCGTTATTCGCGTACATGATCGTGACCAGGCAGGTTTCGGGCGTGATGGCGGCCTCCACCTGCTCGGGCGTGACCAGACCGTTTTCATGCACGTCCAGATACGTCACGGTGAAGCCCTCTTTTTCGAGCTTTTTGAGGGTGTGGAGGACTGCGTGATGCTCAAAGGCCGTGGAGATGATGTGGGTCTTGCCCTTCCGCTTCCCAAGGATGGCCGCGCTGCGGATGGCCTGGTTATCGGCCTCGGAGCCGCCGGAGGTGAAGTAGATCTCGCGGGGCGCTGCGCCGAGCAGGGCCGCGATGCGGGTGCGGGCGTCCTCCAGAGCCTCCTTCGCCTCCTGGCCGACGGTGTGCAGACTGGATGGGTTGCCGTATACGGTTTCCAGATAGGGCAGCATGGCGTCAATGGCCGTTCGGCTCATCTTCGTCGTTGCCGCGTTGTCAGCATAGATTCGCATGGGGTTCCTCCTGTTTCTGCCTATTGAAGCAATAGGTTATTTCCTGCGGTCATTATAACACATTTGCCTACTTTGTCAATAGGTAATTTCGATTTTTCCGCCTTTTTTCCTTGTTTTGGAAAAACCGGTATGATTTTTCCGGTTTTGGGCCATACTGGGAACGGAGGTGCATGAATGATGCAAGGAAAACAATCCATTTGGAAGCGAATCTCTGACCGGGGCTATTACATTGCCCTGGGCGTCTGCGTTGCGGCCGTGGCCGTATCGGGCTGGCTCTTCGTCCGGAGTCTGCGCGCCGACGAGGAACCGGCTCCAGTGAACTACGGCACGCAGACCGTGATGCTGCCGACGCTGCCTGAGCTCTGGGCCGACAAGGATGCGCCTGCCGCCGCGATGCAGACCGTCCCCGCCCCTGCACGGACCGAGCCGCGGCAGCAGCCGGAGCCGCCCGAAACGCACGAGACGCCGGCCCGCTCCGTGATCACCCGTCCGGTGGACGGAGCGGTCAGCGCAGAGTACAGCATGGAGCAGCTTCGCTACAACGAGACCACGAAGGATTGGCGGACCCACGCCGGAATGGACATCGCAGCCCCGGAGGGCAGCGACGTGGTCGCAGCCGCAGACGGAAAGGTGCTTGCCGTCTATGAGGACGACCTGCTCGGTCAGACCGTGACGGTGGAGCACGCGGGCGGCGTGGTGACGCACTACGCGAATCTGGCCGAGGACCCCGCCGTCAGCGCAGGCGACGAGGTGAAAAGCGGCGACCTGCTCGGCAAGGTCGGCAGGACGGCCCTGGTCGAGCTGGCGGATGAGCCCCATCTGCACTTTGCGGTCTACCGCAACAACGTCCCGCAGGACCCCGCGGAATTTCTGGGCGGGAAATGAACGGAAAACCGGCGATCCCGGGCAGGATGCCCGGAATCGCCGGTGATTTTTGTTTCTGGCGCCTTGCTCAGCCCTCGCCGGAATCGGCGGGCGCAGCATCGCTGCTCGATTCAGGGGGAGGCGCGGGCTCCGTGGTGGTGGGCGCAGGAGCAGGCGGCTCCGTGGTGGTGGGCGCGGGAGCAGGCGGCTGGGTGGTGGTGGGCGCGGGAGCAGGCGGCTGGGTGGTGGGCGCCGGAGCGGGCGGCTGGGTGGTGGGGGCCGGAGCAGGCTGGGTGGGCTGCGGCGTATCGTAGACGACGTGGGCGATCACCTCGTCGCGCTTGTTATAGTGGCTGGTCGCAACCTTGAACGGGCCTTCCTTCTTGCCGTTTGCATAGATCAGGGTACGGTAGGTGGTGATGGTATAGCCGGTATAGGGTCTGGTCAGAATCTGGCCCTCCTTGATGGTGCCGTCGTAGGGCACGTCCTTGACCACGGTCTCATACTCGATGGTATCCTCTATCTCGTAGGTCATTTTGACCGTATAATCCTTCCACTCCGTACCGACCAGGGTCACGTGGACCTGACCGCCGGAGACGCTGGCGTCGATGCGGATGGGATAGGGCGTGTTGTTGCGGAACTTGTAGTCCTGCACGCCGTAGGAGATCGCAGCGTCCATGCCGCCGGGCACGTAGGCGGAGAAGAACATATGGGGATGGCGCTCCACCGTTTCAAGATCGGCGAGCAGACAGGCGTAGTAGATCGTGGAAGCGACCTGGCAGACGCCGCCGCCGAGCCCGGGCATGGACACGCCGCCGGCGGCATAGATCTCCGCCTCCTGGTAGCCCTTTTCCGCGGTGCGCATGCCGACCGTTGCATTGAAGGAGAAGACCTCGCCGGGCAGGACGATGGTGCCGTCCACGGCCTTGCTGGCCAGAATCAGATTGTTGGTGCGGGGCGGATTGTAGGTGTGGTTGGTATCCACGTGGATCAACGTGTCGCGGAAGAGCATCTTTTTCAGCTTGCTTGCTGTGATCTCAGCCTGGATGGATTCCAGCTTGACGCGGTATTCCTCGCCCTCCCCGGCCTGATTGAGCCAGGTCTGCACATCGTCGCGGTTGAAGCCAAAGCCGGGGATATCGTCGATGATTTCGCCGTTGCTCTTGTTCACGGTGGCGTCGGTGGGCTCGCTGCAGTAGGTCTCGTACAGGGCCTGCACGTCCACCTGCTCCGGGTGCTCCCAGATATAGGTCATACGCGCAGACAGGGGGCTTTCGCCCTCCGGCGCTGCATCGCCGCGGGCGGCTTTTTTCAGGGTCTCGGTCAGAAGCTCCTCGATCTCGGCGGCGTCGATGGCGCGGCCGGTCACGCCGGTGCGGATGACGAGGACGCGGCTTTCGCCTTCCCCGCTGCCGCTGTCGGCGGCTTCCTCCACGGTGGGCTGGGTGAGCGGGGTGCCGTAGTCTGCGGCAGTCTGCACGGCGAAGTCGTGGACGGCGTTTTCACGGTAGATCAGATAGTCCGCCAGATCCACGGCATAGTCGTCCGTACCGAGCTTGCCCTTGCCGGCGTCCAGATCCTCGCGCAGCGCAACGAGGTTGATGTCCGCGCCGACGTTCGCCGCGTTCAGGGTCAAAACGACGGGCTCCTCCGGCTTCGGCGCGGCGGGCTGGACCGTCATTTCCTCGTGGACGGAGGGTTCTTCCTCCGGCTCGTCGGCGGGCTCGTCCTCCGGCTCGTCGGCGGGTGCCTCCGTCTGCGGGGCGGTCGCCTCGGTCTGCGGGGCGGTCTGTTCCGGTGCCGGAGCGGCGTCGGGGTCCCAGCCCTGGGGCTCAAGCGTCAGAACCAGATCGCTGCTGCGCAGGAGAACGGAAGCCTGCTGCGCCAGCTCCTCAAGCTCGGCGCGGGACATGCCCTGGGGAACGTAGACGCCGGTGGTCTCGGGTTTTGCAGGCTTACCGGCGGGGCGATTCTGTTTCAGAATCAGCAGGATACCGGCGGCGACCACCAGCACGCCGGCAACCGCGGCCAGGATCGGCCAAAGCTTTGAAACGGATTTCTTCGGTGCGGCGAAGGAACCCGTTCTGGAAGTCTTCCGCTGCGTGGCATAGGTGCGGTCCCGGACCTTCGCGCCTTTGCTCGCTTCAAATTTTCCTTTGCTCATATTGGACTCCCTTCTGTCGGGTCATAATCTTCGAAGTGATATTATACCTGTCTTGCCCCGGAAATGCAAGGACAATTCACGGTTTTTGAAAAAATGTTGACGAAGCGGCGGTTATTCCGCCGCGGAGCTGCCGCCGGACTCCCGCAGGCTGCGGATCAGGTCCGAAGCCTGCTTCAGACTGTTCTCGCCGGGGCGGAGGCGGAGCCGGAGCATGGGGGTCCTGGATTTCGGCTGGATGAACAGGCGCTTTGCGTAGAGGGGATCGGCGCAGACTGCGGAGATCGCCTGGAAATCAAGCCGGACGAAGGTGACGAAGAGATCCTGTCCCTTTTGGGTCAGGTCGGTGACGCCGAGCTGCGCCGCCTCAGCGCGGAGCAGGGCGACGTCGATCAGATTCAAAACGCCCTTCGGCGGGTCGCCGTAGCGGTCCACGATCTCGTCCAGCAGATCGTCGGCGTCCTCGCGCGAGCGGATCGCCGCCATACGGCGGTAGAGATCCATGCGCTGCTCGCCCTTTTCGACGTAGGCCTTGTCGATGTTCGCGGTGACGTCGAAATCGGCGGTGCACTCGGGCGGTCTGGCTTCCTTTCCGCCCTGCTCCTCCAGAACGGCCTCCTCCAGGAGCTTGAGGTACATATCATAGCCCACCGAGACGATGTGGCCGGACTGCTCCGCGCCGAGCAGATTGCCTGCGCCGCGAATTTCGAGATCGCGCATGGCGATCTTGAAGCCGGAGCCAAATTCCGCGTACTCGCGGATGGCCTCCAGCCGCTTTTCGGCAACGTCGGTCAGGACCTTGCCGCGGCGGAAGGTCAGATAGGCAAAGGCGTGGCGGCTGGACCGGCCGACGCGCCCGCGAATCTGATGGAGCTGGGCCAGACCGAGCCGGTCCGCGTCCTCGATGATGAGGGTGTTGACGTTGGGGATGTCGATGCCGGTTTCGATGATCGTGGTGCAGACCAGGATCTGTACCTCGCCGTCGGACATCCGCTGCATGACGTCGCCCAGCTCGTCCTCGTTCATCTTGCCGTGGGCCACGGCGATCTCGGCCCCCGGATGCCGGTTTTTCAGGGCGGATGCGCAGCGGGCGATGGACTCCACGCGGTTGTGGAGATAGTAGACCTGGCCGCCGCGCGCCAGCTCCCGGCGGATGGCGTCGTCCAGGACCGCCTCGTTCTGCTCCAGGACGAAGGTCTGGACCGGGTAGCGGTCCATCGGCGGCTCCTCGATGGTGGACATATCCCGGATGCCGGAGAGGGCCATATTCAGCGTGCGCGGGATCGGCGTGGCGGACAGGGTTAAGACGTCCACCCCGCGGGAAAGTTCCTTCAACCTTTCCTTGTGCGTCACGCCGAAGCGCTGCTCTTCATCCACGATGAGCAGGCCAAGATCCTTGAAGACGACATCCTTTTGCAGGAGCTTGTGGGTGCCGACGATGAGATCCACCGAGCCGGCTCGGAGATCCTGGAGGGTCTTGCGCTGCTGGGCAGGGGTGCGGAACCGGGAGAGGACATCGATATTGACCGGGAAGCCCTCGAACCGCTTGCTGGCGGTCACGTAGTGCTGCTGAGCCAGGACCGTGGTGGGGACGAGGATGGCGACCTGCTTGGAGTCCATGATCGCCTTCATGGCGGCGCGAAGGGCGACCTCGGTCTTGCCGAAGCCGACGTCGCCGCAGAGCAGGCGGTCCATCGGGCTGGGGGCCTCCATATCCCCCTTCACCTCGGCGATGCAGCGGAGCTGATCGTCGGTCTCGGCAAAGGGGAAGTTATCCTCAAACTCGCCCTGCCACGGCGTATCGGCGGCAAAGGCGAAGCCTGCGCGGCGCCTGCGCTCGGCATAGAGCTTGATCAGGCCGTCGGCCAGATCCTTGACCGCAGCCTTTGCCTTCTTCTTGGTCTTTTCCCAACTGTCGCCGCCGAGCTTATTGAGCTTGACGGGGCTGTCCTGGGCAGCGCCGACGTATTTATAGATGAGGTCCATCTGGGTGGCGGGCACGTAGAGCACGTCCGTCCCCTGGTACTCGATCTTGACGTAATCCTTGACGACCCGGTCCACCTTCATCTGCTCCATGCCCACGTAGCGGCCGATGCCGTGGAACTCGTGGACGATCAGATCGCCGGGGGTCAGATCGGTGAAGGAATTGAGCTTCTGGCGGTTGGTCGCCTTCGTCTTGGGCCGGGGACGGGCGCGCCGGGCGGAGCGGTTGAGAAGCTGGCCCTCGGTGAGAACGGCGAGCTTGACCGTCGGGTACTCCATGCCGTTGGGCAGGGTCCCGTCGGTCAGGAAGATCCCGCCCTCGGGCGGCATGCCGGTGGCCGGGAAGGCCATCTGAACCGGGATGGCCCGGTCGGAGAGATACTGCTTCAGGATCTCCCCCCGGCGGCGGCTGCCGCAGAGGACGAGGGTACGGAAGCCGTTTTTCCGGTAGTGCTCCAGATCGGAGGCGGCGATCTCCAGATTGCCGCCGTAGGACGGGAGCTGCTTGGCGACCACGTCCAGAACGACGGATGGCTGCATCGTCTCCGGGAAGGCGGAGGCAAGGAAGGATTCCAGGAAGAGAGCGGGCCGGTCGGAAACGGAGGCGCAGATGTCCTCCCAGCCCCGGACAAAGTCGCAGAGCTCGCCGGCCAGAATCCCGCTCTGGAGCAGGCTGTCAAGCTGGAGGCCGAAGTCCTCCTCCCGGGCGTCGGCAGAGCGGCGGAGGTTGCCGTGGTCGCAGAAGACCGTGATCCCGTCGGCGGGCAGGTAGTCGGCGGCGGTGGCAAAGTCCGGGTAGATCAGGCTCATATAGCGGTCGCCTGCCCCGAAGGACGCGCCGCTTTGCAGCTTCTCCCGATCCGCCTCCAGGGTTTTTATCAGCTCCGCGTGGGGCTGCTTGCGCCGCTTCTGGCGGGCAAGCAGGCGGCCCAGGTCCTCGCAGAGACCTTCCACGCCGCCCGGATGGAGCATGGGCAGAGTCTCAGCCACGGGAAGAAGGACGACCTGATCCAGATTCTCGGTCCGGCGCTGGGTCAGCGGGTCGAAGCAGCCCATGGTATCCAGCTCGTCGCCGAAGAATTCCAGGCGGATCGGATTGTCGGCGGAGGGACTGAAAACGTCCAGGATGCCGCCGCGCACGGCAAACTGGCCCACGCCCTCGACCAGATCGCAGCGGCTGTAGCCCGCCTGAAGCAGGCGGGCGGTCAAGGCGTCGGGCGCGCAGGTATCGCCCAGACGGAGCGTGATCGCGGAGGCGAGCAGAGACGCCCTGGGCATGGTGCGCAGGGAGAGGGCCTCCCAGGTGGCGATCAGCAGGCGCGTCTTGCCGGCGGCAAAGTCATAGAGCCGGCGCAGGCGGCGCTGCTCCCACTGGCGGGAGACCGCAGAGCTGTCATAGAAGGTCAGGTCGCGGCCCGGAAGGACGGGATACTCCCGGCCCAGAAAGGCAGCCAGCTCCGCCTGGGTCCGCTGGGCGACCATGTCGTCCTGGCAGACGACGAGAAGGGGCCGCTTGAGCTCGCGGACGAGACCGGCGATCAGGTGGGAGCGGTTGATCTGTGCTGCGCCGGAGACGGCTGCGTGTTTGCCGCCGGACAGGGCGGCGCAGACCCGGCCGAACTCGGGCAGGCGCTTGAGGGCGTCCAGTAAGAGATCCATAAACATTCCTTTCAACGGGCAACGCGGAAAGGGGAAAAAGACTCCCCTTTCCGTGGATTGAACATTTGAACTTGAGAAACCTGCAGACAGGGCAGGCGGTCCGTTCAGACCGCCTGGGGCTTTCCGTTGAACCTTGCCGCGGCGCTGGCGGGGCCGTTGGAGATCAGCTCCAGCGCGGCGGCGGCGGCACGCTCGATCGCCGGGCCGAGGAGCTTTTCCTCCTCCGGGGTGAAGCGGGAGAGGACCCAGTCGGCCAGATCGTAGTCGGGGTGGGGCTTTTCGCCCACGCCGATCTTGATGCGGGGGAAGGTCTGGCTCCCAAGGTGGGAGATGACGGATTTCAGGCCGTTGTGACCGCCCGCGGAGCCCTCCGTCCGGACGCGGATCCGGCCCAGGGGCAGGGAGACGTCGTCGGAGAGGATCAGAATATGGTCGATGGGGATCTTATAATACATTGCCGCAAGCTGGACGGCCTCGCCGGAATTGTTCATAAAGGTCTGCGGTTCCAGCAGCAGGACCCGCTGCCCGGCAAGCTCCGTCTGACGGACGAGGGCACGGAACCTGGCCCGGTCGAGCTTGACCCCGGCCTGCTCCGCCAGCAGGTCCGCCGTCCGGAAGCCGACGTTATGGCGCGTGCGCGCGTATTCCGGCCCGGGATTCCCGAGGCCGACGATCAGCCAGTCCACGGCCTTTTTTTGAAACAGCATACCGGCTCCTCCCCTTTCTTTCGCGGTTTTGCGCAGATGGATGATGGGCGTGCCGCAAGGCAATCCCTGCAGCACGCCCCGTTTGCAGTCGATTATCTGGCGCCGAAGATGCAGTCGGAGATCGAGGTCTCCTCGGCGATATGGCTGATGGCCCGGGCAAAGATGGGGGCCACGGAGAGCTGCTTGATCTTGGTGCCGGCGTAGTCCTCGGGCAGGGGGATGGTATCGAGCAGGACGAGCTCCTTGATGACGGAGTTTTCGATCCGCTCCCAGGCGCGCGTGATCTCGCCGGTTTCCGGGTTGACGCGGTTGGAGAGGACGCCGTGGGTGGCGGCTGCGTAGACCTCCTTCGCGCCGCCGACCTCGATCAGAGCCTTGGCAGCGTTGCAGAGAGAGCCGGCGGTATCCACGATGTCATCGAGCATGATGCAGGTCTTGCCCTCGACGTCGCCGATGACGTTCATGACCTCGGAGACGTTGGCCTTGGGGCGGCGCTTATCCACGATGGCCAGGTCCATGTGGACCTGCTGGGCAAAGTTCCGGGTGCGGGCCACGGAGCCCACGTCCGGGGAGACCGCGACGAAATCGTCGTGGTTGCACGTCTTGGGGTTGAATTTATCCATGTAGTAGTCCACAAACAGCGGCGCGCCGGAGAGGTGATCCAGCGGGATGTCAAAGAAGCCCTGGATCTGAGCGGCGTGCAGGTCCATCGTCAGAACGCGGTCGGCGCCGGCGGCGGTGAGCATGTTGGCGACGAGCTTGGAGGTGATAGGGTCGCGGCCTCTGGACTTGCGGTCCTGGCGGGCGTAGCCGTAGTAGGGGATCACGGCGGTGATCCGGCCTGCGGAGGCGCGGCGCAGGGCGTCGATGTTGATGAGCATCGCCATCAGGTTGTCGTTGACCGGCTTGCAGGTGGACTGGACGACGAAGCAGTCTCTGCCTCGGACCGTCTGCTCCATCCACACGCAGATCTCACCGTCCGCGAAGGTGCTCAGAGAGTTGTTGCTCAGCTCCACACCCAGCTCCCGACAAATGTCCTCGGCCAGGGGGCGGCTGGTTTTTCCGCTGAATACTTTGATGGGTCTTCCGTTTGCGAGCATAATCTTTCTCCTCTTTTTTGCGCGCGCTCTCCCGTGCGGGGAGAGCCATGGTTTTGGGTGGCCTACTCTGGTTTTTTATTCCGAAGCGCCCACTCCCTGCGCACGGTCTGGCGCGACCTGGCAATGGCAAGAGCCTGGGCGGGAATATCCTCTGTGATGACGGAGCCTGCGCCGATATAGGCTCCCTGCCCCACCGTGACGGGGGCGACAAGGGTGGTGTTGCAGCCGATGAAGGCGTCCTTTTCGATGACCGTGGGGAGCTTCTCCACGCGGTCAAAGTTCGCGGTGACGGTACCGCAGCCGACGTTTGCCCGCTCCCCCACCGAGGCGTCGCCGAGGTAGCTCAGATGGGCCACGTGAACGTCGGCGGCAAGGCTGGCGTTTTTGAGCTCCACGAAGGCTCCGGCCTTGACGCGGGCATCCAGAACCGTGCCGGGACGAAGGTTCGCAAAGGGTCCGACGCGGGCGGCGCTGCCCACCTGGGACTGCTCGACGCGGGACTGCTCCACGACGGCGTGATTGCCGATCCTGGAATCAATGATCCGGGTATTGGGGCCGATCGTACAGCCGTAGCCGACGACGGTCTTCCCTTCCAGGACCGTGCCGGGCAGAAGGGTCGTGCCGATTCCGACCTCGACGCCGGGGGTGACGTAGGTATTCTGAACGTCCCAGATCTGAACGCCGTCACGGATCAGGCCGTGGAGCAGGCTTCGGGTCATCGGACCCTGCCAGTCGGGCAGCTCCTCCGGGCTGGAGAAATTGAAAAACCCGTCCTCCTGGGTGCAGACGTCGGCGGAGCGCTTGAGAAAGCGTCCGATCGGCGCGTCTTCGTCGAGCGCAGTCATCAGGGCCTGACGGGATACCATGCAGGCGTTGGCTCCGCTTCCGACTTCCAGGCGACGGATATGGGGCAGATAGAGCACCGGGCCGGTGACGACCAGGAGGGCTTCCTCGGCGTCGGCGGCGGTGGAGAGAAACACGTGGAGAGAATCGGCGGGATCATCGTCGGTGGCCGTGGTCAGAGCGGCGTCCGCCGGGAAGCAGACCTTGGCCGCTTCGGTGAATTCCGGGGCGCAGGCCAGGAAGAACCGGCTGACCTCGGCACGGCGCAGGGCGTGGGTCAGCCAGCGAAGGACCGGCACGCCCAGGACGGGATGCAGCATCAGGGGCAGCTCGCTGCCGGTGCGGTAGCGGTCATCCACCAAAAATACGACCGCAGAACGACCATTCATATCCGACGCGCCCCCCTTCGCAAAATTCGCTCATAGTATAGCATAGATTTTTCGGTTTGTATACCTTTTTCCGAAAAAAATATAAATTTTTCCGGCGGACCGGCATAGACTCTACCAAACCGAAAAACGGAGGCATGATCCATGCGAATGGTAATTTCGATTCTGGCGGCTCTGGCGCTCACGCTCGGCCCGTTTGCCCCGGCCAAGGCGGCGCTGACGGTCTCGGCCCCGAGCGCGATCCTGATCGACGCGGCGACCGGGACGGTCCTGTTTGAGCAGAACGCCGACGAGCGGCGCGAGCCCGCAAGCGTGACGAAGGTGATGACCCTGCTGCTGGTGATGGAGGCACTGGACAGCGGGAAGATCGGCTGGGAGGACCGGGTCACGGCCTCCGCCGCCGCAGCCGGCAAGGGCGGGAGCCAGATCTATCTGGAGGAGGGCGAGCAGCTTTCCATCGACGAGATGCTCAAGTCGGTGGTGGTCAGCTCCGCCAACGACTGCGCAACGGCCCTTGCCGAGCACGTGGCGGGCAGCGAGGCGGCCTTTGTGACCCTGATGAACGCCCGCGCCGCGGAGCTGGGGATGGAGCAGACCCACTTCGTCAACTGCACGGGGCTGGACGACGGACCGGAGGCGGGCGAGCATCTGACCACGGCAAGAGACGTGGCGACCATGAGCCGCGCCCTGCTCCGGCACAAGGAGATCCGGCGCTACACGACGATCTGGACCGACACCGTGCGCGGCGGACAGTTCGGGCTTTCCAACACGAACAAGCTGGTGCGCTTCTACGAGGGCACGACCGGCCTCAAAACCGGCTACACCTCCACGGCGGGCCACTGTCTGTCCGCCTCGGCGGAGCGGGACGGGATCGAGCTGATCGCGGTGGTGCTGGGCTGCGCCTCCTCCTCGGAACGGTTTGCAGACGCGAAGGCCCTGCTGAACTGGGGCTTTGCAAACTACGCCCTGGTCCACCCTGCCGAGGGGACGACCCTGTCGCCGATCCCGGTGAAGCTGGGGACTGCCGGGACCGTGACGCCGGTTCTGGCCGAGCCCGGGCCGATTTTGATCGAGAAGGGACAGCAGTCCTCGATCCGGCGGACCGTAGAGCTGCCGGAGGAGCTGACCGCCCCGGTGGAAAAGGGGGAGATCATCGGCACGCTGACCGTTTGCGCCGGGGACACGGAGCTGGCGCGTCTGCCGCTCACCGCTGACGCGGACGTGGGACGGCTGACCTTCTCCGCGCTGTGTCTGTCGCTGCTGCGGGCCATGTGCGGGGGAGAATAATTGAGAATTCTCGAAGCGAAGGGGCAGGCGCGAAAGCGCCTGCCCCGGTGTTTTGTTGGATTACGGATTGACAACCTTATAGATCGTCGCGGTGGAATAGTAGCCGCTGGCGGTCATGTTGTCTTCGGTGTAGCATTTGATTCTGAGCGCGTTCTGGTAGTTCTGCACGAAGAGGTAGCGGTTGGTGGCGTTGGCCGCCTTGATCCTGGACGTACCGGCGCCGGGCGTCAGGGTCCAGTCGGAGCCAGCATCCTGGAGATAGATGCTTGTCTTGCTGCCGCTGTAGTTCAGCGCTTTCCCATCGGCGGTCTGGATCTGATAGCTGCCCTCCGCAGAGCCGGCGGCCAGCGTGAAGACGGTGCTGCTGTCCGGCGCGGTCAGAACGCCGTCGGTGACCGTGACTTCCACGGGCGTCATGACGCCGTACTCGGAGACGTCGCTGCTCATCGCGTAGAACTTCTCGCCCACGGTGTAGACCATGACGATCTGGTCGCCGGCAGAGACGGACTCGGCCACTTCATAGGCAGCGGTGGGCTCCTCGGGCTCGGTGGAGCTCCAGCTCTTGCCCAGGTTGACCTTCAGAGCGGCCTGCTCGTCGGCAGTCAGACCGATCTCGGTCAGATAGGCCTCGGCCTCGTCGGCCAGGCTGGCGGTGCTGACGTCGGCGTCAAAAATGATGCCGAGGTTGTTGACGATGGTGTTGGTCACGGCGGCCTTCTGCGCGTCGGTCAGCGGCTGCTGCACGCCGTCCACCACGTTGTAGTAGTTGATATAGGTCTGGAGATAGTCGGTCTTGATCTCCTCGATGGAGGCGCCCATCAGGGCTTCCAGAACCGCGACGCCAAGACCGGTGCGGTCCTTGCCCTCGGTGCAGTGGATCAGATAGGGACCGTCGTTGGAGGCGATGAAGCGGTAGCCGTCGGCCAGGCCGGTCTTGAACTCATCCGTGGTGAAGGCGACGGGCAGACCGAGGAAGATCTTGTTCTGGCCTGCGTAGTAGGTATCGGCGTAGCCGGCATAGGCCTCAGCCTCGGCCTGGGTGTCGGCCATGTTCATAAAGGCCTTGATCCCGGCGGCCTGAGCAGCGGCGTCCGCCTCGGCATTTCTGCCGATCTCGGGGTTGATGGGAGAGGAGGAGCGATAGAGCGCGTCTTCGCCCATGCCGGTAGTGGTGACCACGCGGAAGTTCGCGTACTCGGCGTCCGTCAGATCGGGGTAGGCCGTGGCGCGGTTGTCATGGTTGTCGTCGCGGGTCATGGCGCGGATCGCCAGCTCGTCGGCGTAGCCGCCGGCTTCCTTCATCTCGATGGTCACATAGATGGGGAAGGTGACGCCTTCCTTGACCTGATACTTGGTCGCGGAGCCCTCGGGCGCGGTCTCGATGATCCCGAGCTGCACGCCGATCTGGCCGTAGTTGATGGCCAGGTTGACGTTGGTCTTGCCGCTCTTGGCGCGGATCAGGGTCTCGCCGGTGTCCACGTCGTCGTAGTTGGAGCAGATGGGAGCGTCCACGGCGCCGTAGCCCTCGACGGTCACGGTGACGATATCGCCGTAGGCAAACTCCTTGAGCAGGTCCTCGGTGGAAACGTCGATCACAAGATGACCGTACTTGAGCATATCGCTCGCGTCCTCGACCAGCTTGAGCTTCCGGCTGCCGCCCAGGTTTTCCTTCAGCGCGGCAAGCTCGTCGTCCGTCAGGCCGATGGCCTTGACGTACTCGGCAGCCTCGGCTGCAAGGTCGGCGGTGGTCAGATCTTCGACCTCAAAGGCGGTCTGGAGGGTCTTGATGATGTTGGAGTTGGCGATGGCGTCCAGGGTCTCCTGGGACAGGGGCTGCTGCACGCCGTCCACGACGGTGTAGTAGTTGGTGTAGGTCTTGAGATAGTCGGCCACGACCTCGTCATAGGTCGCGCCCATCAGGCATTCGAGCAGGGCGGAGACGAAGCCCGCTCTGTCCTTGCCCTCGGTGCAGTGGACGTAGTAGACGCCCTTGTTTGCGGCAAAGTGTCTGAGGCCGGTGGCCAGGCCGCTCTGGAAGTCGGCGGCGGTGAAGTCCACGCCGAGGTTCAGATAGACGACGTTCTGCTTGGAGTAGTAGGTGTCGGCAAAGCCCTCGTAGGCCTCGGCCGTGGCCTGGTCGTTGGCCAGGTTCATAATGACGGTGACGCCTGCGTCAGCCAGAGCGGCATCGGCATAGGTGTTGCGGCCGATCTCGGGGTTGATCGGGCTGGAGCCGCGATAGAGATGGTCGCCCATGCCGGTGGTGGTAATCTGACGGAAGTTGGCGAACTCGGCGTCGGTCAGGTCGGGGTAGTCTTCGCGGTTGTTGGTGCGGTTGATGTCGCGGATGGCCATTTCGGTCGCGTATCCGCCCTGCTCCTTCATCTCCAGCGTGACGACGATGGGGAAGGTCACGCCCTCGCAGGCCGTCCAGTACCAGGTCTTGTCGGGGTTGGTGGTCTTGGTGGCGATGCCGTAGGTGGTGGTGAAGTCGCCCATGTTGATCGCCATGAACAGATTGCCCTCAAACCCGCCGGTTTCGCTCTTGTTGATGAACAGGCCGGGCGTGCCCTGGTCCACGTAGGAGAAGGTGGGCACCAGGGGGAGGTCCAGACTCTTGTCCAGGAACTTCACGGTGACGATATCACCGTAGGCGAAGCCCATTTCCTGCAGGCGCTCGGCGGTGCAGGAGGTGTAGATGTTGCCGTACTTGGTGGTCCAGACGTTGGCCTCCAGGCCGCCGATGATGATGTCCTCGGGTTCCGTGGACTCGATCAGCTCATAGAGCTGGAAGAGGTAGGCTTCGGTGTTCCTGACGCCGTAGGTGGTGAAGCCGTTGTAGTATTCCAGAGCCTGGTTGTGGTTGTCGTTGTAGGCGGCGCCCACGTTCATGACGTGGAAGCCGTTCTCCACAGCGGTCAGATACCACAGGCCGCAGTCGGTCAGCTCCTGAGAATAGACGAGGCTGTTGCCGGTGTCGCCGGAGGTCAGATAGCCCTCGGCGCTCTTGAGGGAGTAGTAGCCGTTTTCGGCATCCTCGAGCTTGACCTCGAAGATGGCCGCGGCAGTGCTCGTGCCGACGCGCTCGCCGTCGCAGACAGCGTCCACAGCCTCGAGGCGATTCGTGTCGCCGGCCTTGTTCAGACCGACCACGGTGCTGCCGGCGGGGTAGTAGATCAGCAGCTTCGCGCCGTCGTGGAAGGCGTCGGTGCGCTGGCCGAGGACGTCGCCGGTGATCTCGATGGGCTCATCCAGCGGGCCGGTGTAGGTCAGGGCCCAGTGCCAGGTAAAGTCCGCGGGATTCACGCCGCCCTGCTCGGCGGTCTTATCCTTGGTGTACTGTGCCAGCAGCTCGGGGACGGAGCCGCCGCCCAGATCGTCGAGCTGGGACCAGATGGCGTCGGAGGTGGCGTAGTTGCCGAAGCCGCAGCCGAGGTTGCCGAGGTGGTAGCTGTTCACGGCCACGATGTAGGTCTTGTCCAGGGCGAATTCTCTGCCGTTGGAGAAGCCCTCGATCACGACGCGGGAACCCTCGGGCTGGTACATGTCGTAGGTGAAGTTCAGGCCGCCGGTGACGGGGTTGGTGTAGAAATCGCCGTACTGGGAGAAGATGACCTCGCCCGCGTTGACCGTGGCGGCCAGACGGGTGGAAGCGTTCTGCTCCAGGATGTCCTTGATCTGCTGGCCGGTGAGCGGAAGCAGGTAGAGGGTGTTGTTGTCGTACTTGTAGAGCTTGAAGATGTCCTTCATGGTCAGGTCGCCGGCCTGGACGTAGTAGCCGTTCGGGTTGGTGGCGACGGAGGTGGAGGACATATCAACCTCGAGGTGGTCCAGGCCGGTGGCGGCGTAGAGGGCGTCGATCTTCTCCTGGGTGTCATACTTCTCAGCCAGGTACTTGGTGCCTTCATACATCTGCGCGTCCTGGATGAAGTCCATGGTGTCGCACTGCTCGAGGTAGTAGTTATTGCCGGTATCCCATTCGCCGATGGCCTTGCCGATGGGCTCGTTGACGTAGGCGACAGCCAGATCCACGTAGGGCTGGACCTTGGCCTTGAGCTCGGCGTCGGGCTCGTAGGCGAAGACCTTCTGGCCATCCACCTTCTTGGACATCTTGAGGTTCTCGGTGGACTTCAGGGCGACGGTGATCTCGCCGTTTTCGAGGGTGGCGGTGAAGACGGACTTGGTCAGATCCTGGCCGCCCGCGTTGACCACCAGCACGTCCTCGCCATCCTGGTTCTTGAGGAAGGTGTTGGAGTAGGCGGAGGAATGGTCATGGCCCATGATGACCATGTCGATGCCGGTGGTGTTGGCGATCAGGCGCGCGCCCTGGTTTTCGGTGTTGACGCCGAAGGAGAGGTCGCCGCTGGCGGAGCCTCTGCCGCCGTGGTAGGTGACGACGATGAAGTCCGCGCCTTCGGCCTGCATCATCGGGATATAGCGGTTGGCTTCCCAGGCGATGGAGGCTTCGGTGTTATCGGGATGGTGGAAGACGAGGCCGGGGTAGTTGTCGGGGATGTCCCAGCGGGTGCAGTCGGTGTTCTCCAGACCGAGGATGCCGATCTTGAGGGTCTGATTGCCGACAGCGATCTCACGGATGATATAGGGCGTGTAGGCGTTGGTGCCGTCCTCATGGTAGAGGTTGGCGCAGAGGGTGGGAACGCCGTTCTCCGCAAGGTAGCTGCGGATGCCTTCCATGGTGGCGTAGGGGTAGTTCCATTCGTGGTTGCCGAGGGCGGCGGCGGTGTATTCCATATCCGCCAGGGCCAGCGCCATGACGGCGGGCCAGTCGCTCTCGCCGGAGGTGATCTTGCTGAGCTGGACGGTGGAGACCGGGTTGCCCTGGTAGAGGTCGCCGTTGTCGATCAGCAGGACGTTTTCCGCGCCAAGCTCCGCACGGACCTCGTTGGCGGCGGTCTTGATGGAGAGCAGGCTGTTGTACTCGATGCCGTCGGTCAGGATGTTGGTGTCCCAGACCTTGCCGTGGACGTCGGTGGTGGAGAGGATGGCGAAGTCAACGCCGGCGGGCTCGACCGGCTCGGTCTGCTCGGTCTTGACGTAGAGCTGGAGGGCGAAGTCGGCGCTTTCAGCGTTGGCATAGTAGACGGTGAATTCAGAGAATTTGGCGTACCACTCAATGGCCAGCGGGTCGCCGCTGTTGCCGGCGCGGGTGGTGCTCTTGAGGTTCACGCAGTTTTCGATCTCGGCGGCGGAAAGCGCCCACTCGGGATCGGCGCCGTCCAGGACCAGGCCTCTGGAGCCGGACGGGATGGAGAGCTTCCGGCCCTCGGCGTCCTTCAGATACCAACCGTTCTCGGTGGCCTCAGCGGTCCAGACGACGGCCGCGTCCGGATTCTTGATGACGTCGTCCTCGGGGGTGACGGCGAGGCCGGCGCGGTAGCTGGTCTGGGTTTCAGACAGGTCGGCGTTGGACAGGGCCATGCCGGAGGCGGGATGGTAGACGACGACCTGATCGCCGTCATGGAGCTCGTTGGTCAGAACGTAGAGGTCTTCGCCGGAATCATCGGGCACGGCCTCCTTCTTGGCGAGCTGAATTCTCAGGCCGGGGGCGACGTTCGTGTAGTCGAGGTAGTCCGTGCCGAACTTCTCGACCAGCGGGGAGTTGGCAGCCTCGATCTCGGGCAGGGTCGCGCCCTCGGGGATCGGGAAGGCCTTGACGTAGTTGGCGAGGACCATGTAGTCCTCCATCACGTAGTCGATCACGTTGACGGCGCCGTCGAACATCGCGAAGCCGTCGCCCAGGTCGCGCAGCGTGTAGTTATAGCCGGCCAGATTGTATTCGGCGTCCAGATCCAGATCGACCCATTCACCGTCCTGGAAAACCTCCACGTCGTAGACGCGATATTCGCCGGTGGGGCCGCCCGTCCAGACGCCCTTATCGTCCTTCTGGGTGGTGTCGGGGATGGTGGGATCGACCTTGTACTTCAGGCCGGAGACCTGGAGGAAGCCGCCGCACTCGGCCGCGTCGGTGGAGCGGGCGCCCCATTCCAGCGCGTCGAGGATCTGCTGGCCGGTCACGGTCTGCAGGCAGGCAACGTTGCCGAAGGTGTGGATGTTCTTGCAGGTGAGGTAGGAGATATCGCCGGTGACAGCCCTGTTGCGCACGCCGCCGCCGTTCATGATGGCGACGTCCACGTCGTAATCCAGGCTGTCAAACAGGTAGTACAGGGCGTCGGCGGTGAAGTCGCCGGTGTTGGTCTCCATTTTGCGGACCAGACGGCCGGTTTCGTCGTAGTTGTCGAAGGTCAGGTCGGTGTGGCCGATGACCTCGCCCAGTCTGCCGTTGATCTCGTCGATCCAGTTGTCCTGGATCTCCTTGACGGCGGGATCGAAGTAGTCGCATTCGGTGATGAGCTCGGTGCTGATCGTGCCGTCGGGGGCGATGCGCATCATGCCGATGGCGCCGAAGTAGCAGCCGGTCTGGGTCAGGACGACGTCGTTGCCGGCCTTGTCCTGGACGAGCTCCTCGGGCACGGTGCTGTGGGAGTGGCCGTCGATGAAGGCGTCCAGGCCGGTGGTGTTGGCGATCAGCTCCTTGGAGGTCCAGGGGCTGGAGGACGGATCGATGCCCAGGTGGCCCAGGGCGATCACGACGTCGGCCTCGGCCTTTGCAGCGTCGATGGCGGCCTGAACGTCAGCGTAGAGGGCGGAGCCGTCTGCACCGCCGGAGATGCCGTAGATATAGTTGCCGTTTTCATCCTGGAAGTAGGCGGGGGTGGACTTGGTGAAGGATTCGGGCGTGGTGATGCCGATCAGAGCGACCTTCCTCCCGCCCAGCTCGAAGACCTTGTAGGCGTCGAGCACGTTTTCGCCGCGCACGCCGTTCTCCTCGTGGTAGAAGTTGCAGGAAACGTAGGGGAAGTTCGCCCACTCGATCGCATTCATGCAGCCTTCCATCGTGTAGTCGAACTCATGGTTGCCGAGCGTCGCCAGGTCGTAGCCGGCGGCGTTCATCAGATCCACGATCGTCTTGCCCTTGTCCATGGAGCCGAAGGCGGTGCCCTGGATGTGGTCGCCGGCGTCAACGAGAATGACGTCATTGTTCTGCGCAATGGCCTTCTTCAGACCGGCGACGTTGTCATAGCCGAGTGCCTTGTCGATGTAGGTGTGAACGTCGTTCGTGTAGAGGATGACGGCGTCCTCGCCCACGTCGGGGCCGGAGAGGGTCTGGAAGAAGCGCATGAGCATCACGGCGACCTGTGCGCGGGTCGCGGTGGCTCTGGGCTGGAGCAGGGTCCTGGCGGTCTCGCCGGAGCCGGTCAGAACGCCGTTGATGATGCCCTCGGCAACGGCCCACTGCAGGGGCTCGACCGCCCAGGAATGGGCCTCGCCGGCGTCAGGGAAGTCGCTCAGGTCGGCGCGGGCGGTTGCCTCGGAGCAGGTGAGCCTTGCGTAGCTGTAGAGGAACTTTGCAAGCTGCTCACGGGTGACGGCGCCGTTCGGGTTGAACTTCGTGGCGCTGACGCCGTTGGTGACGCCGTTTTCAACGGCCCAGGTGACGGGCACGGAATAGTACCGGCCGGCCGGAACGTCGCTGAACTTCGGGGTGAATTCCACCGCAGGCTGTCCGGCCGCGCGGTAGAGGACGGTGACGAGCATGGCGCGCGTCAGCTTTCCGCTTGGGTCGAACGTCGTTGAACTTGTGCCGTTCATGAGTCCGTTCTCATAGACGTACTGCACGGCCTCGGAATACCACTTTCCGTCCGGAACGTCCTGGAACGGATGATGGTTTCCTTCCGCAAACGCAGCAGGCAGCAGAGAGAGAACCATGACCAGCGTCAGAAGCAGCGCGAGAATACGCTTCGTCAATTTGGTTTTCATAACGCGATCTCCTTTTTTGTTTTTCTGAAAACGTCCATGCGCTATTTTCAGTCGTACCGATTATAGCATAAAAACGGAAGCACGACAAGCTATTTTTGCAAATCCAACAGAGTGGATCGGGAAAAAATCCGTTTGATTCTTGTGCGCTTTGCACAAGGGGAAACGGACGGAGATGCGAAACGGGGCCGCATGCTGATCGCTGACGCGATCGGCATGCGGCCCCGGTCCCTTTGGGAGAATTACTTGATCCGGTTTTTCAGCGCCTGGCCGGCCTTGAAGGCGGGCACGCGGGTCTCGCCCACGTTGACGGGTTCGCCGGTGCGGGGGTTCTTGGCGACGCGTGCAGCGCGGGTCTTGGTCTCGAAGGTGCCAAAGCCGACGAGCTGGACCTTGTCACCGTTGGCAAGCGCGTCCATCAGCGTGTCGATCGTGACGTTGACAAACTTCTCGGCGTCCTTCTTGGTCATTCCGGTTTTTGCAGCAACCGCGGCTGCCAAGTCGGTCTTGTTCATGGTATTACCTCTTTCCTGATGATTGATTCCTATCTTGGTCGCTTCTGCGTTCCGTTTTGCGGGGGGAAGACTCCCTTACCGGAGTATTGGAGCTTCGTGTAGAATTTACCATATTTTGTTCCGATATGCAAGAGGAAATTCAAATAAATGAACGGATTTTTACGAAATTCTCAATAATTTTGCAATTTTTTCGCCTTTTGGCAGTAATTTACAGTCCTCATAGGTGATCGTTTTGAGCAAGAGGACCGCCACGGCATAGACCACGACAGCCGCCAGAATCCCGCCGCCCGTGCGCAAAACCGCGGAGCCGACGCCGATCCTGACCAGCAGGAAATCCACGGCAAAGGCGACCGCGCCCATCAGGATGGCAGCCGCGCCGGCCTTGCAGAGATTGGCAAACACCCGCGGCGGCCTGCGCAGGACCCGCTTCATGGCAAAGACGTCCAGCGCTGCGACCAGGATATAGCAGCTCAGCGTGCCGATCGGCGCGCCGACGATGTTGATCTTCGGGTTGCCGACGAGCACGAAGTTCACGATGACCTTCACGATCCCGCCGACAGCCAGGTTCAGGACCGGCAGATGGACGAAGCCGTGGGCCTGAAGGATCGCCGTGACGACGAGGACGAGGGAATTCAGGACGATACAGGATGCCAGCAGGCGCATCAGCCGGACCGCCAGGGCCAGCTTTTCCCCGGTGTAGCCGCCGAGGAGCCGGAGAATGGGCTCAGCCAGGACGATCAGACCGACGGCGCAGGGCATGGCGATCAGACTCATGACCCGGATGCCGGATTCGGCCACCATCCTTGCGCCCCGGCTGCTGCGCCGGGTGAGCTGCTCGGTGATGGCGGGGATGGCGGAGACGGTGATCGGGGTGATGAAGGCGCAGGGCATATTGAAGAGGGTCTGGCAGAAGTTATAGACGCCCTTCATATCGTCGGCGGTCTCGGAGGCAAAGCCTGCCGCGCCCTTGAGCCGGGCCATATAGACCGCGGCGTCAATGGCGATGATGAACTGCATGCCCGCAGCGCCGAGGGTGATCGGGACGGCGATCCGCAGGAGCTCCTTTGCCGTATCGCGGCCCGTATAGACCGTCGGGTCCAGGCAGTCCTCGGCGTCGAGCTCGGTCATGGCTCTGCGGCGTCTGGCGGTGGTATAGACCATCGCTGCCAGGGTGCCGACCGTGACGCCAAGGATTGCGCCGCCGGCGGCGTAGATCATGCTGCCGGTCTTCTTTTTGAAGAGCCAGGCCGCAGCAAGGCCGAGGCCGAGCTTGCAGACGGCCTCCAGGATCTGGGAAACCGAGGTTGGGACCATGTTCGACTGGCCCTGGAAATAGCCGCGGTCGGCTGAAACCAGGCAGATGAACAGGACGGCAGGGCTCAGACAGAGGATGGCGAACCAGCTCTCCTTCTGGCTCATCAGGGCGGCAAGCTGGTTGCAGAGAATCGCCATGCCGCCCGCGCCGACCAGACCGATGACCAGGAAGACGAGCAGGGAGACCCGGTAGATCTGGCGGATCTGACGGGTCCGGCCGAGGGCGCGCGCCTCGGAGATCATCCGGGACATGGCGACCGGCAGGCCGGTGGTCGAGACCATCAGCAGGACGGCGTAGATGTCGTAGGCCGTGTTGAAATAGCCGAAGCCGCTGGTGCCGAGCAGCCGGTTGAGCGGGATCTTGTAGATCGCGCCGATGACCTTGACGATCGCCGTAGACATTGCCAGCACTGCGGCGCCGCCGAGGAAGGTCTGTTTACGATTGGTGGGTGATTTCTGCAAGGAAGTCATTCCTTTCATTTAGTCACTGATCCCTGTCTCGGAACACCGTCGGCATCGCGTGCTCGGCGAGCTCGCGGACCACGGCGTCGAGGTCGATGGTCTCATATTTTCCGGCTGCATAGAGGATCTTTCCCCGGACCATGGTCATCAGCACGTCGCTGCCGCGGGCGGCGTAGCAGAGGTGGGACATGACGTCATGGCAGGGCATCAGGTGGGGGCTCGTGAAATCGAGGAGGATCAGGTCGGCGTCCAGACCGGGCTTGATCATCCCGCATTCGGCCTCGCGGCCCTGTGCGCGGGCGCCGCAGACCGTAGCCATCATCAGGGCCGCCTGGGGCGGGAGGGCGTTCGGGTCCGCGTTCAGGCTCTTTGCCAGCAGGGAGGCGGTCTTGATCTCCTCAAAAAGGTCGAGGTTGTTGTTCGACGAGGCCCCGTCGGTGCCGAGGGCGACGTTCATGCCCGCCTTGATCATCGAGATGACGTCGGCGCGGCCGGAGGCCAGCTTGAGATTCGAGACCGGGCAGTGGACCGCCGTGACCTTGTGCCGGGCCAGGAGGGCCATATCCTCCGGCTCGAGCCAGACGCAGTGGGCGGCCTGAGCGCGTGCATCAAAAACGCGGTGGCAGTCGAGGAGCTGGGCCGGGGTCAGACCATACCGCTCCTTGCAGTCCTCATGCTCCTTCTGCGTCTCGGACAGGTGGATATGCATGCCGAGGCCCTCGTTGATCGCAAACTCGCTGAGCGCGTCCCAGAGGCGGTAGTTGGAGGTGTATTCGGCGTGGATCGAGACCTCGGCGCGGATGCGGCCGTTGTCATAGCCGTCCCAGCGGTCGCGCAGGGCGACCAGCTCCCGGCAGGCGGGATAGGTCTCGAAGTCGAAGTCCTCCGAAAAGAGGGTGATGCCGCGGGCGAGATTGGCCTTGATGCCGGATTCCGCCACGGCCTCGGCAATCGCGTCGCAGTGGTCGTACATATCCGAGACCGAGGTCGTGCCGAAGCGGAGGCACTCGGCGATCGAGAGCAGGGTCGCGGCCTTGACGGCGCGGTCGTCCAGCTTCGCTTCGCGCGGGAAGATATAGTCGTTGAGCCAGGTCTGCAGGTCGTGACCGTCGGCATAGCCGCGCAGCAGGCTCATCGGCAGGTGGGTATGGCAGTTGATCAGACCGGGCATGAGGACCATGCCCTCGCCGTTGATGATCTGTTTGGGACGTTCCTTGGGCGGGGTCTTGGAAACGAGGGAGATCTTCCCGTCCGTGACGCCCACGAAGGCTCCGAAGTAGACGTGCATCGCCTCGTCCATCGTGACGGCGGTGACGTTGGAGAATAGGGTATCCATAGCGTTTGCAGTTCCTTCCTGTTGATTCGGCGGTCTTATTCCTTCGGCAGGAATTCCTCGCGCAGGAGACTGGTCTCAGGCAGGGTCATCGGATCGATGGGCGGGAAGGCCTTCAGACCGGCAAGGATCATATCGACCAGCCTGGGCTGCGGATGCTCCTTCAGCTCGGTCAGCATCGGCTCTGCGATCGGGCGGAAGGCCGCGACCTCGTAGCCGTGAGCGGAGTCGATGGCGTAGTGGGCAAATTTCTTATAGGGCGTGATGAAGCGCTTTTCGCCGCTGCGGACGTTCTTCCACATGCCGAGCGTTTCCTCGGCGGAGGAGGCGCGGAAGTTGAAATCGCGGACGATGCGGCGCAGGAGGCGCATCCAGACGCGGTCAAAGACCTCCACGTCCTCGTCATAGACCGAGGACGCCGTGGAGACGAAGAGGCGGGTGGCCTCGGGGTCGCGACTGGTCAGCATCGGGTTCAGCCCGTGGATGCCCTCGAAGATGACGACCTCGTTCTCCTTGAGGCGGAGCGGCCAGAAGTCCGTCGGGGACTGGGTCTGGCGGCGGAAGTCAAAATGCGGGACCAGAATCTCCTTGCCCTGGTCGAGCAGCTCCAGATGCTGGCCCAGCAGATCCACGTCCAGGGCCTCCGGGGCCTCCAGATCGGGGTCGCCGCGGCGGGTGGTCGGGAAATCGGGGTCGTGCTTGGGGCGGTAGTAATCATCCAGGCTGACCATGTGGGCGAAGACGCCCCGCCGCTCCAGGGCGGCGCGGATGCGGCCTGCGGTCGTGGTCTTGCCGGAGGAGGAGGGTCCTGCCAGCAGGACGATCTTGCTCTGGTCCAGGCGGGAGAGGACGACGTCCGCCGCCTCCTCCACGCGGCTTTGATAGAGCGCGTCGCACTGGGCCACGTAGCCCGCAGGGTCAGAGGCCAGGGCGCGGTTGATTTCAGATAATTCAATTCTCATATTCGGTTGGCTCCTTTCTGTTCGGATCGGCATCCGGGGCGGCAAGCGCGGCGATCAGATCCCGCTTGGCAGCCAGGACGTCCTCGATCCGCGCAACGTATTCCTTGGGATATTTGGGGTTGCACTGGCGCTCCAGCTTCGTCGGGCTGAGCATACGCTTGCTGACTGCGCCGCCGCCCAGAGCCAGGATGGAGTGGAGCTCCTCCATCATATAGATATTGTACAGACAGCGATCCCCATCCCGGCACCAGCCCACGTTTTCCAGACTGCCGGACATATACTTCTGCCGGTACAGGTAGTAGGGTTCATAGCCCCGGGCCGCCAGCAGCTCGTCGGCGGTGCGGACCATCGTCTCCACCGCGGCCTGATCGGGCAGACCGGCGCGGTTCTGAAAGAGGTCGGCTCCCTTTTTGAGGGCGAGGGTATGGACCGTCACGTTGGACGGATCCAGGGCCAGGACGCGGAGCAGGGATCGCTCGAAGCTGTCCGGGTCGTCGCCGGTCAGCCCGGCGATCAGATCCATATTGACGCTGGTGAAGCCGGCCTGCAGGGCCTGCTCATAGGCCCGCTCCACGTCGGCGGCGGTATGGGGCCGGCCCACGGCGCGAAGGACGGCGTCGTTCATGGTCTGGGGATTGATCGAGACGCGGTCGGCTCCCAGGTCCCGGATCAGACGGAGCTTTTCCGGGTCGAGGGTATCGGGTCTGCCGCCCTCCACCGTATATTCTATCAGGCGGGAGCGGTCAAAATGCCTGTTGACCGCCTCCATCAGGACGCGAAGCTGGTCGGCGGAGAGGACCGTGGGCGTGCCGCCGCCGATATAGAGGGTCCGGACGCTTCGTCCGGCGGCCCGCAGGCGCTCGCCCACGGTCTCGATCTCCCGGAGCAGGCAGTCGAGATAGGGCGCAAGCAGGGTTCCCGCGCTGCCTGCAGTCTGGCTGACGAAGGAGCAGTAGGCGCAGCGGGTCGGGCAGAACGGGATGCCGATATAGACCGACACGTCCGCCGGCGCGAGCAGGGACGCAGCCTCCACGGTAAATTCGCTCGCCCGGACGCAGAGCTTCCGCCGCGCGGGCGAGACGAAGAAGGTATCCCGCAGGAGACGGTCCGCGCTTGCGGGCGTGCCGCCCTCCAAAAGATGACGGGTGGTCAGCTTGGTGGGACGGACCCCGGAGAGGGCGCCCCAGGGCGGGGGCGCGGGCAGATGGGGCAGGGCCGCCAGATAATAGGCCCGCTGGAGGATCCGCCGCCGCAGGGCGTAGGTCTCGTTTGCGAGGGCAAGGCGCTGCACGGCGTGCGTCGTAACGCCGCCGCGTGTGATCCGGGCCGTTGCGGTCAGGAAGCGCGCGCCGCGGGAGAGCCGGGAGACCGCATGATCCGTCCCGTCCGGCAGGAGCGGAACGCGGGAGCCGGACTTCGGTTTTTCCTCGGTTTCCACAGGCTCCAGCGGAAACAGGCAGAGCTGGAGCTGCTCAAGGGCATAGCGGTCAGAATGACCGCAGAGATAGAGCTTCATCGAAATTCCTCCGGGTATAGGGCCTGGAGCATGAAATAATTGGTGCGGCGCTCGGCGTTCAGGGTCGAGCTTTCGCCGTGGCCGGGCAGGACGCGGAGATCCTCCGGGATGCTCCCCAGGCGGCGCAGAGAGGCCGCCATCTGCTCCGCGTCTCCGCCGGGGAAGTCCGTGCGGCCACAGCCCCCGGCAAAGAGGGTATCGCCGGAAAAGAGGACGTCCCCGCAGCGCAGGCAGACGGAGCCCGGCGTATGACCGGGCGTATGCAGGACCGTAAAGCAGAGATCGCCGAAGGTCAGCGCTTCGCCCGCGCGATAGAGCTCCGTCCAGAACAGGCCGGCGGAGAGGGCCGGCGGGAGGCTCCGGTCGTCCGGGTGGAGATAGACCGGGCAGCCGGCGGCGTGATGGATCTCCCGTGCTGCGCCGACGTGGTCAAAGTGACCGTGGGTCAGCAGCAGAGCGCGAAGGGTCAGCCCCCGCTCCCGGACGGCGTCCAGAAATCGCGGCGCCTGGGCCGCGGCGTCGATCAGGACCGCGTTCCCCGCGTCGTCGGAGACCAGGTAGCAGTTGGTCTGGATCGGACCGAGGGTGAAGGTTTCAATACGCATGGCAGTCTCCTTTCCGGGCGTGGTAAACAGCGGGGGATCGATCACGCCAGGTCGGCGCTGTCGATCCAGAGCGTGACGGGACCGTCGTTGACCGAGGCGACCGCCATATCCGCGCCGAACTCGCCGTGCTGCGGGGGATAGCCCAGCCGGGTGCATTCGGCCAGGAAGCGCTCATAGAGCGGGATCGCAAGCGAAGGGTCGGCAGCCCCGACGAAGCTGGGGCGCCTGCCCTTGCGGACGTTTCCGTAGAGCGTGAACTGGCTGACGACCAGGACCCGGCCGCCCACCGATTCCAGCCCCAGATTCATTTTGCCCGCCTCGTCGCAGAACACACGCAGACCGAGGATTTTTTCCGCCAGCTTGACAGCGTCGCGCTCGGTGTCGTTCGGGCCGACGCCGAGCAGGATCAGGAATCCGCGCCCGATCTGTCCGTGGACGGCTCCGTCGATCGTGACGGAGGCGGAGGAGACTCTGGTCACTACCGCTCTCATTTGATTACCTCCGGTACTGTTTTTGATCCCTGATCCCTAATCCCTGGTCCCTAGTCCCTGGTCCCTGATTTAATTCTGTCCTCTGCTGACCTCAATGACGCCCTGGATGCCCCGGAGCCTGGTCATAACGGCGTTCAGCTCGTCGGTGCTCTTGACGTTGAAGGTGACGGTGAACTGGCAGTGGGCCTCGGTGAGGTCCTTGCCGAAGATCTCCTTCATGCGGATCTGCATGGAATTGAGGGTCTGGGCAATATCGAGCAGCATAGCAGGCCGGTCGTCGGCGATGACCTCCAGGGTCGTCGGGAAGGTGCGGCCCTCGGCGGAGGCCCAGGAGACGTTGACCCAGCGGTCCGCCGTCTCGGGGTGCATGGCGGCGCGGGCATTCGGGCAGTCCCGGCGGTGGATGGATACGCCGTAGCCCTTGGTGATGAAGCCGACGATGTCGTCGCCCGGGACCGGCGTGCAGCAGCGGGAGAACTTGACCATGCAGTTTTCGATGTCCTCGACCACGACGCCGGAATCCTGGGTGTTGTTCCGGCGGGGCGGCTTGATCTCCAGCAGCTTCGGCGCGGGACTCTCGCCCTCCGAAGTCCGGGCCGTGGCACGCTGGAGATCCTCGCGGATCTTGCCCAGAACCTTGACCGCGGTGATGCCGCCGTAGCCGATGGCGGCGTAGACATCGTCCAGGCTGTCGAAGGACAGCTTGCGCAGGAGCTCCGGCTGAAGGTTCTCATCCTGGAGCAGGCTCGGGCTCAGACCGGCGCGGCGCAGCTCGGACTCGAAGCTGGCCCGGCCGCGGACGACGTTCTCCTCGCGCTTCTCGCGCTTGAACCACTGCTTGATCTTGGAGCGGGCCTGGTTGGATTTGCAGAGATTGAGCCAGTCGCGGGACGGACCCTTGGCGGATTTGGAGGTCAGGATCTCCACGATGTCGCCGTTTTTCAGCTTGACGTCGTAGCCCGCGATGCGGTTGTTGATCTTGGCGCCGATCATCGTGTTGCCGACGCCGGAGTGGATGGCATAGGCAAAGTCGATCGGCGTGGAGCCGGCAGGCAGGGAGATGACCTTGCCCTTCGGCGTGAAGACGAAGACCTCGTCGTCGAACATATCGACCTTGAGGGAGTGGATATAGTCCTCGGCGTCGGTCTCCTGCTGATCCTCCAGCAGACGGCGGACCCATTCAAATTCCTTTTCGTCGCCGGATTCGACGCCTTCCTTATACTTCCAGTGGGCGGCAACGCCGTATTCGGCGGTCTCGTGCATCTCCTTGGTGCGGATCTGGACCTCGAAGGGGATGCCCTGCGCGCCGATGACCGTGGTGTGCAGGCTCTGGTACATATTGGGCTTGGGCGTGGAGATATAGTCCTTGAACCGCCCCGGAACCGGCTTGAACATCTCATGGATGTGACCCAGAACGTTGTAGCAGTCGGAGATCGTGCCCACGATGACGCGGAAGGCATAGAGATCGTAGAGCTCGTCGATGGTCTTGTGCTGGGTCTGCATCTTGCGGTAGATGGAATAGACGTGCTTGATGCGGCCGGAGATCGTGCCGGAGATGCCGACCTCCTTGAGCCGGTCGGAGATCATCTGCTGGATGGTCTCCATGAACTGCTCGGCCTCCTCCTTGTGGGCGTCGAGATAGTCCACCAGCTTGCGGTAGCCCTCGGGGTCCAGATATTGCAGGGCGCTGTCCTCAAGCTCCCACTTGATCTTCTGCATACCGAGGCGGTGGGCCAGGGGAGCGTAAATATCCATCGTCTCGGTGGACTTGGAGATCTGCTTGGCCGGGGTCTGATACTCCATCGTGCGCTGGTTGTGCAGGCGGTCGCAGATCTTGATCAGGACCACGCGGATGTCCTTGGACATCGCCATGAACATCTTGCGCAGATTCTCCACCTGCTGCTCCTCCAGCGTGGAGAACTCCACGCGGGTCAGCTTGGTCACGCCCTCGACCAGCTCGGCAACGGTCTGACCGAACTGCTCGGAAATGTCACGGAAGGAGGCGGAGGTGTCCTCGATGCAGTCGTGCAGGAGGGCGCCGCAGATGGCGTCGGTATCCAGGCCGATCTCCGAGACGATCTCCGCCACCGCAAGCGGATGGATGATGTAGGGGGAGCCGTCCTTGCGCTTCTGGTTCTTGTGCTTTTCCTGGGCGAAGCGGACGGCGCGCTCGACCTTTTCCAGATCGGTATTGGGGGCGTAGCGGCGGATCGCCTTCATCATGGATTCATAGTGGGCTTCAAAGGTTTCCATCGTGCTGCCTCCTTTCTAACGACTTTTGGCCGCCCGCAAGCGTCGGATGATCGGGCTGGCGTTGAGATCGACCTTGCGGCCGTCGGTGGTGATGCGGATCGTATAGTATTTATCGCAGCGGTGTACGTCGATCAGGCCCTGCTCGGCAAAAACGTCCAGGCAAACGCGGGTCCGCGAGAGGGTGACCGGACGGCCCGCAGCGCGGGCGATCTTTCGGCTCATGCAGGTGAAGTTCTCCCGCAGGACGTCGGCCTGGCGGTGGGCGATCAGATACCGCCAGACGGCCACGAACTCGCTGCGCACGGGCAGGAGGCGGTCCGCCTCCTCGGGGCTGAGCGGCTGATCGTCGTGGAAGCGGGTATAGAGGGCCCGCTCCTGCTCGGTCAGCAGGGCCAGACGGCGGCACAGGCGGAGATCCACCACGTTGAGCTGGACCGTCCGCTGTCCGCGGAATTCGTTGATCTGCGGGGTAAAGGCAAGGTCCACGCTGTCGCCGGGGCCGATGCCCGCCTGCAGAACGGTCTGGGAGAAGAAGATCGCGGCGAGCTGTTTGCCGCCGGCAGAGACGATCAGGCGCAGGTGCTTGCCTCCGCCCACCTCGGTGATCTGCGTCACGCTTGCGTCGCACAGGCAGAGAACCGGCGCCGGACAGCCGGTGCCGCAGGGCTCAAGCTGGTTCAGGGCGCGGACGTTCTCGATGGTGAGCAGCTCCGGCTCCACGGGGCAGTCCACCCGCAGATCGGCGTCCGCCGCGCCGGAGGCGAAAAAGGCCTCCGCCATCTCCGTCATCCTGGCCCGGAAGGCAGGGATGTTTTCGCGGCGGATCGTAAAGCCCGCCGCCTGCTCGTGGCCGCCGTAGCTTTCCAGCAGGTCGGAGACCTCGGTCAGAGCGGCAAAGAGGTTGAAGCCGCCGTAGCTGCGGGAGGAGGCCTTGCCCTTCCCCTCCGCGTCCAGGCAGATCAAAAAGGCCGGACAGTGGTATTCCTCGGACAGGCGGGAGGCGACGATGCCGACCACGCCCTGATGCCAGGTCTCCCCCGCCAGCACGATGGCGGCGGGCTGGGCGTCCGGGCCGAGCATGGCAGAGGCCTCCTCATAGATGCCTGCCTCCACCTTCTGCCGGTCGCGGTTGAGACGGCAGAGGACGGCGGCAAGGCTCTGGGCCTCGGCGGGGTCCTCGGTCAAAAACAGGCGCAGGGCCGTTTCGACCCGGCCCATCCGTCCGGCGGCGTTGATGCGCGGGGCCAGCAGATAGCCGACCGTGGCGGTGGTGACAGGGTCGCCGGCGCAGCCGATCTCCTCCATCAGCGCGGCGACGCCGGGGCGGGTCGGGTGCTCCATGGCGCGCATGCCGCGGACGACCATCGTCCGGACCTCGCCGTGCAGGGGCATGACGTCCGCCACGAGCCCCAGGCAGAGCAGATCGGCATAGCGGTCCAGCAGCCCCGCCTGGTCGCCGCAGATGGCGGAGGCGAGCTGGAAGGCAATGCCCACGCCGGACAGGCCGGTGTGGGGATAGGTGCAGTCCGGGCGGTGGGGGTCCACCACCGCAACGGCGCGGGGCAGCTCCGGCTTGCACTCGTGATGGTCGGTGACGACCAGGTCGATGCCCAGGCGGCGGCAGAGCTCCGCTTCCTCGTTCGCCGTGATGCCGCAGTCCACCGTGACGATCAGGTTGACCTGCCGGCGAGAGAGCTGGCGGATGGCGATCTCATTGAGACCGTAGCCCTCCTCCAGCCGCGCGGGAATATAGCTGGTGACACGGGCGCCGAGGCTTCGGAGAAAGTCGGTCATCAGGGCGGTGGAGGTGATGCCGTCCACGTCGTAGTCGCCGAATACCGCAATATGCTCCTTTCGCGCCACGGCCAGACGGACGCGGTCCGCGGCCGCCTTCATGTCTTTCATCAAAAACGGAGAGTTCAGCGGCGTATCACGGCGCAGATAATCTGCGGCGCTCGCTTCGTCGCCGCATCCGCGCGCGGAAAGCACACGGGCGCAGAGCGGTCCGTAGCCCGCCTGCTCCAGCTCTCTGACCTCTCCTGTATCGAAGGACGATACATTCCAGGCTCCAAATTTCACGCAAATACACATCCAAAATTCTTTTTCTTTTAATTATAGCATTGATTTCATGAATTCTCAACATCAAATTTTAACATTCCGTAAATTCTCCCGGCGCACGCTTGATTTTGCGGGAAAATCCGTTATACTGAAAATACCGGGGCGATCCCGGTCAATACTTTTCCAAGGAGATGTGGGCGATGTTCCGGCGTATCGGACAGCGGGTTTCCGACGGGATCCGGCGGGTCATGTTTGGGCGCTACGGCCTCGATCAGTTGAACGTGGTTCTGATGGTCGCTGCGGTCGCCCTGTGTCTGATCAGCTTTCTCTTCTCCCGTATCAACGCGGTATGGACGGTGGCGCTCAGCTTCGTGCTGAATCTGCTCTCCTACGTGCTGCTGTTCTGGTATATCCTCCGCGCCTTTTCGCGGAACATCGAGAAGCGGAACCGGGAAAACCGCCGCTTTCTGGCCTTCAGGTCCCGCCTGACCGACAAGCAGAACCGCTACTACCGCTGCCCGAACTGCAAGCAGACCGTCCGCGTGCCCCGCGGCCGCGGCAAGATCTGCATCAAGTGTCCCAAATGCAGCGAGAAATTTGTTCGGAAATCGTAACGCGCCGTTTCCGCGCTCCTTCGGAAGTTCCCGGAGGGGCGTTTTTTCGTGTTGTTTTTCGCGCTCGGCCGTGGTATAATGACTTGAAATTCGGCGCGGAGGCGGGAACCGCGCCGCCCTGCCGCCGTCTTCCAAGACAGGGCTTTGGCTTTCGTCCATTTATATCTGTGATATTTTTCATAATAAGGAGTAATCAATTTTGGCAAACAAATTACGCATCATCCCGCTCGGCGGGCTGAATGAGATCGGGAAGAATATGACCGTGCTCGAATACGGCGACGATATGATCGTCGTGGACTGCGGTCTGGGCTTCCCCGAGGACGATATGTACGGCGTCGATCTGGTCATCCCCGACGTCACCTATCTCGTCAACAGTCAGAAGAAGCTGCGCGGCTTCTTCATTACCCACGGCCATGAGGATCACATCGGGTCCATCCCCTACGTCCTCCAGGCCGCCAACGCGCCGATCCACGGCACGGCCCTGACCAACGGTCTGATCCGCCTCAAGCTGGAGGAGCACGGTCTGACCGACACGGTCCGTCTGGTCACCCACCAGCCCGGCGATCTGGTCCAGGCAGGATGCTTCACCGTGGAATTCATCCACGTGAACCATTCCATTGCCGACGCCGTCGCCTTCTGCGTCCACACGCCCGTGGGTCGGGTCGTCATCACCGGCGACTTCAAGATCGACCCCACCGCCCCGGACGGGATGACCGATCTCGCCCGTCTGGGCGAGCTGGGCAACGAGGGCGTTCTGGCCCTGCTCTGCGACTCCACGAACGTCGAGCGCACCGGCTACACCCCCTCGGAAAATCTGGTGGCCGAGAACTTCGACCGTCAGTTCCGCGGCTGCGACAAGCGGATCATCATCACGACCTTCGCCTCGAACATGTACCGCATCCAGTCCATTCTGGACCTGGCGCGGCGGCACGGACGCAAGGTGGCGGTCACGGGCCGGAGCATGGAAAACATCCTCAAGGTCGCGGGCGAGCTGGGCTATCTGACCATCCCGGAGAATACGCTGGTGGACATCACCCAGATTCGGACCATCGCCCCGAACCGTCTGGTCATCGTGGCCACCGGCTCCCAGGGCGAGGATATGTCCGCCCTCTACCGCATGGCCTTCTCCTCCCACAAGCAGGTGGAGATCTCCGCCCTCGACCGCGTGCTGATCTCCGCCTCCGCGATCCCCGGCAACGAAAAGGCCATCTCCCGGATCATCAACGAGCTCTACCGCAAGGGCGCTGAGGTCGTCTACGACAAGTCCGAGGGTCTGCACGTCTCCGGCCACGCCTGCCAGCAGGAGCTCAAGCTGATCCACGCCCTGGTCAAGCCCCGGTTCTTCATCCCGGTCCACGGCGAGCAGCGGATGCTGCAGGTCCACGCGAAGCTGGCCCGGCAGATGGGCATGAGTCCGGCCCGCATCGTGATCGGGGACGTGGGCAAGGTCATCGAGCTGACCGCCAAGACCTGCAAGCTCTCCGGGGCCGTCGTCCCGGCGGGACGGGTCCTCGTGGACGGAACCGGCGTGGGCGACGTGGGCAGCGTGGTCCTGCGTGACCGCAAGCATCTGGCCCAAGACGGGATGGTCGTGGTCGTGGTCAACCTCTCTGCCCAGGACGGCTCCGTCCTCTCCGGCCCGGATATCATCACCCGCGGCTTCGTCTACGCCAAGGACAACGAGGATCTTCTGGAAGCCCTGCGCTATCTGGCAGACGACGCGCTGGCGGAGTGCCTGGAACGGCACATTCGCGACCACGCGACGATCAAGTCCGCCATCAAGTCCGCGCTGTCCGTCTTCCTCTACAAAAACGCCCGCCGCAACCCCATGATCCTCCCCATTGTCACCGAGCTGTAAGGCCGGAACCGCGCGAATCGGCGCGGCGGTAAGCGCATGGAACCCGGAGCGGGGCTTCTGCTTCTCAGAGGCCTCGCTCCGGGTTTTTCGGACGGAACGCTCGATTCTAATCTGTGATATCCTTTGCACGGTACAGGAAGGTGACGGTCTGCGCGCGGGTGCAGTCTACCCCGGGGCCGAAGTGCGTCCTGGAAAGGCCCTGGGTCACGCCCTTCTGCGTCGCCCAGAGGACCGGCTTGCAGAAGTAGTCGCTTTCGCTCACGTCGCGGAATGGATTGGTCCCCTCCACCGGCGGAGAACCGTGCGCCCGGTAGAGGAAGGTCACGACCTGGGCGCGGGTGCAGAACTTTGCCGGTGCAAAGCGCGTCTTCGATTCGCCCTTGGTGATCCCCTGCTCCACAGCCCAGAGGACGGCCTTGTAGTAGTAATCGCCCGGATTGACGTCACGGAAGGGGTTTTCTGCCGCGGTCGGCTCCGGCTTGCCCGCCGCACGCCAGAGGAAGGTGACGGTCTGACCGCGGGTGCAGACCTTGTCCGGGCGGAACTTCGTCGCGCTGTCACCGGCGGTTATTCCGTGGAAATAGGCCCAGTCCACCGGCGCGTGCGCCCAGCTTCCGGGGGAAGGGGCGTCGGTGAAGACGTCGGCGGCGCAGAGCGTCCGCGTCTGCTCCGTCCCGCAGACGGTGCAGACGAAGGTTCCCGTGCAGTGTACCCCCTCCCCGGACGGGTCCTGCAGGGCCGTCCGGACCCAGGCATGCTCGCCGTTCGCGGGGAGCGTCTCGGTTCGCGTCCCGGCGCACCGGAGGCATCGGAAGGTGCGGACGCCCGGCGAGATACAGGTCGGTGCTGTCGTGATCTCGCCGGCATCCCAGTCGTGACCAAGCGCAGGAACCGGCTCCCTGGAGACGGTTCCGCAGACGACGCAGGTGCGGCGGAGAAAGCCGTCCTCGGTACAGGTCGGCGGCTCATCCGGGTCCGGCTCGGTCCGGAACAGGTGCTTCGTGTGAACCGTAAAGCCCGTAAAGCCAAGCTCCGAAAGCAGGTGTCCGTCCGCCCAGAGCAGGACGCCGAGCTCCTCCACAAGGTGGGGCAGAAATCGCCGCAGAATGGAGATCACGCCCTGCCGAAAGCCCTCGTCCCCGGAATAGTCGGACAGCGCAGGCGGTTCCGCGCCCGTATAGGCCGCCGGATCCAGCCAGGCGGTCCCGCGCGCGCTTCCGCCTGCCGATTGGAAGGAGGACGTGACCTTGTAGAGCGTGGACAGGGCGGCAGGAAGCGTCAGCGAAGCGCACATATAGCCGTCATAGGTGACGGAGAGCTCGATCACGCCCTGCTCCGGGCGATAGAGGGCCGCAAACAGCTCCCGGCTTTCCGCGTCCAGATCATAGCTGATCAGATAGCCGCTTCCGCTCGGCTCGCCGGTGCTCCGGATCCGGTTCGCCAGGTCCGCAAAGGCCTCCGTTCCGTCCGCCGCCGCAGCAAAAAGCTCCGAAGCGGGAACGCCCGCCGCCGCGCCCAGCAGGATCGCCGCCAGCAGAAGACAAGCGACTCGTTTTATCATGAGGCTCCGACCTTTCGCAGTCTGTATTTCTGAATTTAATATATCACAGACAAGAAACAGTTTCAACGGTGATTTGAGAAAATACAGAGATTTGATTTTTCGCATATTTCACCAGTTTTTGCAAAGAATAGAAGCACATGAAGCCGAAATGCAAGGAGACGACAGACATGAAAGCAACTGGTATTGTGCGCAGGATCGACGATCTGGGGCGCGTGGTGATCCCCAAGGAGATCCGCCGCACGCTGCGGATCCGCGACGGCGATCCGCTGGAAATCTTCACCGAAAAGGACGGAGAAGTGATATTCAAGAAGTATTCCCCGATGGGGGATCTGCACGAGCTCGCAGGACGGGTCTGCGAGGCGGTTCAGAAAAACCTGGGCTTCACCGCAGCGATCAGCGACCGCGATACGGTGATTGCAGCGTCGGGTCAGAAGCGGAAAGAGCTGATGGATCGGCGGCTGACCGCAGGGGTGATCCGCCGGTTGGAGGATCGGGAGCGGTACAGCTGGCGCGGCAAGGGAAGCGCCTGTCCGTTGGTGGAAAACGGCGAGACTGCACTCGGCGCAGCGGCCCCGATCCTGTCCGAGGGCGATCTGATCGGCGGCGTATTTCTGACGGCGGACCCGGAACGAAGAAAATTCCCCGGCGAGATGGAAGAAAAGCTGATCGACATCTTAGCCGGTATCCTCGGAAAGCAAATGGAAAACTGACAAAAACGCCCCAGCCGTAAGGCTGGGGCGTCCATAATGTTGGCGTTATCTATTTTCACATGTAGGCATACAATCGTCTTTGCCGTCGAGAAACGGCCCGGTGGGGCGTTTCAGGCAAAGGACGATAGAAAAACGCCCCGACCTTTCGGACGGGACGTTCTTGTGTTGGCGTTATCTATTTTCACATGCAGTCACCCGCATACTATCGTCGACGAACCTGAGCTTAACTTCTGTGTTCGGGATGGGAACAGG
>OCVV011360512.1_pt1 | contig 48718 bp, 68 predicted proteins | sample 1539721 | NCBI WGS metagenome assembly OCVV01 (sample SAMN02144230, study PRJEB22623) | gut metagenome | biome: sheep rumen | host: Ovis aries | place: New Zealand | reverse complement strand
GCAGAAGCTATTGTTGCAAACGTAGTTGCAGGTGGTGGAAAAGACTTAGACATCTGGATGATTAATGACCTATTAGCAATGATAGAAAACCATGGTGGTTCAAAAGTAGGATTAACCTTAGTAACTAACAACGTTGGACTTTCTAACTTAAATAAAACTTCAGCTGAATTTGGCTTGACAGTAGCACCAGCAGACAGAAATGAAACTGGTATTGATGTTAGAAGAGTTGAAACACCAAACGGAACAGTTAATGTAATAGGTGATCCATACGTAGTAAACGGAACAGCATTCTTATTAAATTTACCTGCATTACACATTGTACATCAACCTGTACCAGGTAAAGGAAACTTCTTCATTGAAGACTTAGGTAAGAAAGGTGCTGCTAACGAGAAACAAATCTACGGACAATTAGGACTAGACTATACAACTGAGTTCTTACATGGAAAAATCACAGGTTTATCAACAACCTTCACAAAGCCAGCAGGACTAAGAGTAGTAACAACTGCTGCAGTTCCAGAAGGCTAGAACTAGGAGTAATTAATGAAAGTTAAAGTGAGAGTAATCAAGATTTTCATCGATAAAGACACCAAGAAATTGATGGAAGTAAAAGATGGAATAACTTATGATGAAGCGCCTGAGTACGAAGAGGAAAGGGCAAAAGAATTAGTTAAAAAAGGTTTTGTAGAAATTTTAGAGGAACCTAAAGTTGAAGAAGCAAAGCCAAAAGCTAAAAAGAAAAAATAATAGAAAGGGATAGACGATGGCAATAACAATTACCGAAGAAGACCAACTTGAAGATATGCGCCTAATTATATTAGATGATATCACAGATGAGTCTAAAGATAACTATTTTAGGTATTACCTTAAAGTAGCAAAGAACACGTATTTAGTCAGAGTTTATCCCTTTGACTATATGAATATGACTGAATTACCTGACAATATCGCAGCTGAATGGCAAACAAGATGTGCCATTCAATTATACGATAATCATTCTAACGGACTAGACAATGCAATAATGTATAGCGAAAATGGACTTCAAATTCAATTTGCTAAAGGTGGAATAAGCAAAGATTTACTTGCAGAACTTCCACCACCAAAAGGCAAAGTTCTATATGAAGAAAAAGTAGAAACATCAGAGGACGAAACGCCAACAGAGGAAGACAATCCATGAGAAAACAATGGGAAAAGAAGATATACATTGCTAGGAAGTTAGAAGGGGTAGATGAATATGGAAAAGGCATATATGAAGAGCCTAAACAATATTCATTCACAGTACAGCCAATGAGCTCAAGGCTAGATATACAAATGTTTGGCGAAAGAGCAATAGAAATGCAAAGAATGTTAATCGAAAGAAAGAAGTATGAAAACTTTTTCCATGAAGGAGATTTAGTCTATTTAGATGGAGCATCTCCAGAAGGGGAAGAGGTAAATGGCATAAATGCAAATTACAGAATGCTTCCACCAAGAAATCAGAATTTATGCATAACAATTTATTGTGCAAGGATAGTGAATAAGAATGGGTAAGGCAATTATATTAAATGTGAAGAACATGAAAAAGCTAGGTGACAACTTAGAAAAATATAGAGCGAGCCTAATCACACATGCAATAAACACAATAGACAAGACTTGTAAAGTAGGATTACTTGGCAATTATGAAAGTGCTAGTCAATTGGAAACCAAGGTAGAAGGAAGTATCGTTAAAGGTGGCATAAAAGCTCCAAAGGAAGTGAAATTCGCTGAATATGGAACAGGTATATATGCCGAAAAAAATCATATAGGGACAACAAAAACTTTTAACGAATCTGGATATAATAAATGGTTTGTACCAGTTGGACAAGTAACTCATAGCCTAGGATATCCAATAGTGAGTATCCAAGGGGAAGAATACTATATGGCAAGGCCTCAGAGAGCACAACATTTGTTTGAACAAAAGTGTGAGCTTATGAGAAGTCAGATAAAACAGATAGCCCAAGATGAATTTATAGGAGGAGCAGATGGCATTACCAAGTATTTACAATAGCATGCTACAAGTAGCAAGAGAATACATACAAAGCAACTCTGAATATTCACCTTATGTTTTACCCACTACGCCAGAGAATAGTAAAATCTTTCCCTTAGTAATAATAGAGCAAGCAAATGATCCATTGCATAGTGAGACACTAGACAAGAAAGAGCAAAAATTCAGAATGGTATTTGAGATTAACATTTTTACTCAAGATAAAACACCGACAGACAAGACCGTTATAGCAGAAGAGCTTACAAAATTAGTCAACGATGTTTTTGAAGAGCAATTTGGAATGAGGAGAACCAATAACGCACCGATTCCAAATATAGATGATTCTGTATATAGGAAGCATTTAATTTATAGAGGAATATACGACATAGAGCAAAACAAAATGTATGACAGATAAATTTTAAGGAGGAAAAATAAACATGGAAGTAGCATTAACAGATGTAGGAACCAAATTGTACAACAGAGCAACAGCAAATGCAGCAATGACAAAACTTATTGGTATTACTGGAGTTCCAGAAATGGGAAGCGCACCAGAAACTCAAGAAGTAACAGAAACTGATAGCCCTGTAAGACAATACGTATCAACAAGAGCAACAGCAGATGCATTAGCATTTACATTCAATTATCTTGAAGATAACTTTGAAGCTGTAAATAGCTTAGATGATGGCGCATCACATGAATTTGCTTTAGTATTTGGAGATGGCTCAGGATATTACATCAACGGAACAGTTAAAGCATGGACAAACTCATTTGAGTCAAACAGTGCAATTAACGCAACATTGAGCATAACTCAAACAACTGGAGCTGTATGGAAATCAAAAACTGAAATGGACCAAATCTTAGCTGCAACAGCCTAAGAAAATAATAGTGGAGGAAAACAAGAATGAAAGGTATTAAATTAAAAATTGATGAAAAAGAGTACATCTTAGGATTCGCAAACAGAGGCTCAATAAGAAGAGCTGAAAATTTAGGATTAAACCTAATGGATAGAAAAGTCATAACATTTTCGGATAAGTTATTTTACGCATCTCTAATTGATAGACAACCAGAAATGACTGAAGAAGAAGCTGATGAATTAATAGGAAAACTAAAAGAAAATGGATACGACTATGCAGAAATCATTACTACACTTAGACAATTGCTTGACGAGGTTTTTATTTCAACCCAGATCGAGGATCCAAAGAAAAAGAAGACAATAAAAATAGAAAACTGCTAGAGGAAGACAAAGAAGTCTTTAATTCATATACAGACTATTTTGTAAAATACTTATTACCTTTAGCCCTACAATATGGTATGACACCAAGCGATTTTTGGAATGAAGATCCTGAATTGTTGGACTCATACCATATTTTTTATAAGAATAGAAGGAATGAGATAGATGCAGAAGAGTGGAAAATGGGGCTATATGTGTACACTGGGGTACAAACAGCATTAGCCAACGCTTTCAGAAAAAGTGGAACACCTCCTGTTAAATATCCAAAGGAAAATTTCATGGCGACTCATGAAAATGAAAGAGTCAAACAAAAGCAATTAGAAATCAACATAAAAAAGATGATGGAGCAAAGCATAAAAGCATTTAACGATAAGAAAGGGAAATAGCAATGGAAGAAGACTTAACACAACAGATTTTGCTAGACACAAGGCAATCCGAAACAGGAATAAAACAATTAACACAAGCAATTTACGACTTAACCAAGGCAGTAGGAGGCCTAGGTGATGATGTGCACAAAAGCTTTGCAAATTTAAATGATTCTGTGGGAAAAGTAAATGAATCCATCAAAGAGCTTAAAGGGGAATCTGAAGAATCAGGGAAAGCGTTTAAAGATAGTTTTATAGGAGTTGCTGCCACTATTGGCATTGTAGTTGAGGGAATTGAACGAGTTGGAAGCAAAGTATTAGGACTGATTGAACAAGGAAATGCAATAACAGAAACATCAAACATGTATTATCAATCTTTAAGTAACGTTTCTAATGAGTACAAGAATGCAACAACTCAAGCGAGCCAATTTTATACTTCAGGACTTGCTTATCAGAGGATGCTTCATCAGCAACTAGGATTAAACACAGAGCAGATGGAGAAGTATCAAGCAATGTACTTCAATATGCTTAATGGTCAGCAAGGGATAACAAGTGATTTAGCATATAGAATGAGCGAGAACTTAACCAACTTAGCAATAGATATGTCTTCATTATTTAATACTGATATTGAAACAATGTCACAAAAATTGCAGTCTGGAATTACAGGACAAGCCAAAGCATTAAGACAATTTGGTATTGATGTAACAGAAGCAAGTATGGCAAGTACGTTATTAGCATATGGAATAAATGAATCTGTAAAAAGCTTATCTTATGGAGAAAAAGAATTACTTAGATATTTAACAATTGTAAGGCAAGTAAATTATGCAGAGGGAGATTTTGCAAACACATTCACTACATCAGCAAATCAATTAAAAGTTTTGCAAGATGAAATTAAAACCTTAGCGCAAAGTACAGGTCTTATCTTTAGTTCAACTTTATCTAACGCGATTATTTTTGCAAGAGCTGTTGTAAGAGTACTTCAAAATATGGTAGAGGCAATTGCGAGATTTCTTCATATTGACTTAACAGGAACTGCTGAAAACGAAGGAAAAGCAATCAACGGAATTACAGATAAAGTAAACAATGGCATTGGCGGAATAGGAAAGTCTATAGGAAATGCCACAAAGAAAGCCAAAGAGTTCAAGAAACAATTAATGGGCTTTGATGAAATAAATAACATAACTCCACCAGGACAATCTTCAGGCGGAGCAGGAGGGCTTAGTGGAGGCGCTGGTGGTATAAGTTCAGCACTATTAAGCGCTCTAGACAAGGCTGATTGGGATTTAGGTATAGGAAACAAGGTCGATGAAATTAATCGAAAAATAGAAAAATTAGCAGAGAATCCAGTATTTAAAGCATTAGTTGCAGGAGGAATTGGGTTAGGTTTAACAAAAGCTGTTTCTGGGTTTGTTAAATTGGCATCATCAATTGGGCTTGTATCAGGCAGCGTAACAGGATTATCTGGTGCTTTTGCATTATTGACACCTTTCCTTGCAATAGGAACAATAGCGTTGCTTGTAGATAACTATGACAAGGCTAAATTTAAGGTAGATGAATGGACACAAAGTTATATAGCTCTTCAAAAAACTGTTGATAAAACTTATGACGGAATGGAATTTGAAACTGACCAATTTGGAAAAACATTAGTTACAGGACTAGAAGCAATTGGTCTAGGAATAGATAACTTAACTGGAGGAGCTATAAGCAGATTTTCTGACAAAGTAGCTGACAGTATGATGGAGTCTGAGGGTTTTGTTAAAGGGTTTGGAAAGTCATTCAATGAACTAAAAGACAAAATTTCAGATGTTAAATATGAATTTGAACTAGCCAAAGAAGCTAATGTTCAAACAATAGACACTGCAAAACAGTATGTTACAGAATTAGGAAAGATAACAACTGCAAATGGAACAATTAGACTAGGTTATGAAGAGCAAGCAAAAACTATTACAGAAGAGTTAGCCAAAGCTACTGGGCTACAAATTGAGGTTTCAGGCAACCAAATAAAAATCAATGGTGAAGTAAAGAAGTCATACAAAGAAATTGAAGATGCCATAAACAAAGCAATTGCAGCAAAAGAAAAAGAGCTTAAAATGGTAGAGCTAGAAACAGAGTATAAAAAGCTTATTGAATTGCGTGTGGAAGCCATGTCAAAAGCAAGAGTTTTACAGGAACAATTAACAGAGGCAGAAAATGAATTGACGAAAGCTATAGAATCTGGAGATCAAGCTAAAATAGACTCTGCTCAAAAAGCATATGATGAAACTAAAAATTCATGGAATGCTATGAGTATGGAAGCTACAAAATTGTCAAATGACATAAATAAAGTTTCACAAGAAATGAAATATGAGACGACTAAAGACATCACAGCTTTAACTGCTGATTTAATCAAGAGTAGAGCTGTTAATGGAGAGACAGTTCAAAGAATTTATAAAGAAAACAAAGACAATTGGAAAAAGACGCTAGAAGATTTAAATACAGATACAAAAGGTAACTTATTGGTGCTAACAACATCTATGGATACTTTAAATGAAGATTTGGCTCAAGATTGGCTAAATTTAGCAAAGAGCTCTGATGAGGGGAAGAAAGAATTTAATAAATCAATCACAGAGATGGATGGATTGACAGCTGTTAAACTTTTGACAATGACTAAAAATTTTGAAGATCTTGATGAAAATGCTAGATTAGCAATTTGGAAGTTCGCAGAGACTGCTCCAGATAAATATGCAGAAGCGGTAGACCAAATGCCTGAAGAGACAAGGAAAGCATATTTGGCAGTTATGCAGAACATCAAGAGTACTACAAGTGAGGCTGGTACAGAAGGACAAAAAGTAGCAAACAAAATAAAAGACCCAATTGAAAATGTTAAAGATTCATCTGGTACATGGGGCTCACATATTGTAACCAACTTAGCATATGGTATTTCAAGACAAACAGGAAGAGGTGGCGTTTTGGCAGGTGCTGTAGCAGGAGTTGTTAGTTTAATTACACGTAGTTTACAACACTCTGTGCCAAAAGAAGGGCCATTACATGATGATGACAAATGGGGTATTCACTTTGTTCAAAACTTGGCAAATGGAATAAACAGCAGTGCATATCTAGTAGATAATGCAGTTCAAGGCATTGTAGGAGACATTTCAGACCCATTTACATCAAATACTGGAATAGTAGTAGACAAGAATTTGAATGCCAATGCAATGGTTGACTATTCTCAAGTAAGTGGACAAATAAGCACATCTATTCAATCTGGAAACATCGCTCAAGGAATAGCAGTCGCAGTACAACAAGCATTACAAAGAGCAAATATCCAAGTTAATGTAGAAGCACATGCTGATGCAGGAATTATAGTGGAAACTGCTGTTGAAGGAATAAACAACCTAACAAGACAAACCAATGAATTTCCACTAGAAATACCAATATAAAAAGGAAAAATTATGAGACATATATTAGATTATAGAGACACAAGTTACGTTCCATCAGCTTTAATCAGAATAAATGGCTATGACGTAACAAACTTAATGGGATATGACGTAGAAGAATATGATCTTTCGTATGATGCAGGGAGACAGGCTGATGGAGTTATGAGATTAAATTACATCAGAACTTGCTACAAGGTAATACTAAAATTTCAACCAATGTATCAATCACAAGTAACAGCCTTTTTCAGCCATCTTCCAAGAACAGCTTTCCCAGTATATTTCTTCAATCCATACAAAGGAATATACGAAACAATAACATGTTATAGAGGCGACAGAGCAATTTCATTATTAAGCAACATCCAAGCTTATGGTCCATTCTATGACAGCCTAGAACAAAGCGTAATTCAATTATAGGAGGCAACATGGTAGAAGTAAGTAATAATTTCCAAACTGAATGTGAAGCCTATGTTGGCTCATATAAATTTGGAAAGATAAAAGTTAACTACATAGATGACAATCCATTAAATTATGAACAAGGTGCATATTCTTCAACCAATGGCACAAAAATAGATGAAACTCAAAGTGTAAGATACAACAAATTAGTAGAGTGCGAGCCTAACTTTAAATACAAAATAGAGTTAGGCAACTCTGCTATCAAGATGAAGATAATTACATACACAGAAGCACAAGCATTCATAGCAGCACATGACAACTTAGTAGATGGAAATGAATTAACAACAGAGGCAACAGCAAGATACATAAGTGTAACTATTTATTCAAACGACACACTAGAAGGCACAGCAATAACATTAAACAACACAATAAAAAATGGTGAAATTGCAGGAGTAGAACTAAAAGGCAATACAACACAAAATGGTACACCAACACCAAGTTCACCAGTAGAAGTAAATAATGTTACAGGAGAACAAGTTGTTAGAGTATGTGGAAAGAATATTTTACCACAAGACAAATACATAAATGATACTACTATTAATGGAATAACGTATATAAACAATGGAGATGGAACTTTTAGTGCAAGTGGTACTGCAACTGCAGATACTAGCATTGCTATTATACCTGCTGGAGAAATTGAACTAGAAGCAAACCAACCTTATTATCTTTATAGTTCAATTCCATATAATGCAAATACTTTTAATTTAAGTATTGTTATGTGGGAAAATAACGCTACAAAATATTTAACTGCAAATAATACTTACACACCTACTACAACACCAACGCAAGAAAGGTTGGCATTGTGGATACCTAATGGGGTAAGTGTAAATATTCAAAATGCAAAAATAATGTTGGTAAGAGGTACAACAAGACCAACAGAGTATGAAAAATTACAAAACAAAGATTATGAAATAAATCTTGGAAAAAATCTATATGAGGGTTCACAAGATTTTAGTGGTACTTGGGCAAATTCAACCTCTTGGTCAACCGCAGAAGAGACATATAATGGTTTGGTTGTTAAATATAGACAAAGTGCTTGGAATGGTTTGTATAAAGAAATTTATGTACAAAAAGGAGACGTTTACACTTTTAGTTTTTTTGCAAAAAAAGAAACAAGTGGAAGGGTAACTGCTTATTTAACAGGTAGTGGAGTTGATGCAACACCACAAAACAAAGGTTTTGACATAACAACTGAATGGCAAAGATATTCATTCACTTTTACGATAACAACAAGTGGCAAATTAAGGGCAAGAGTAGAAAACCCAACAAATGATAGCATTACATATATTTGTGGTTATCAATTAGAAAAAAATAAAACAATGACCTCATATTCGCCATATTTTGAGCCAATAGAATTAAACAAAATAGGAACATATCAAGACTTTATAAGAAAAGGCACAGGGAAGAATTTGTATGTTGGTTATGATAATATGCTAGAAGGCTTTTTGCCACAAAGTGGTGCATACCCTACAACAAATTCAAGTTATCCAAATGCAAAATATTTCACTATTTATTTAAAACAAGGCGAAAGTATAACAACAAGTGGAATAACAAGCAATGCAACTGGAAGAATAAGATTTATTGATAAAACAACAAATCAAGTTTTAGGTAGCGTTGATATTGGACAAAGTAATTACTATATAACAACTGCAAGTTATGGCGATGGTTTTAAAAATGGCACTATAACTGCAAAAAAAGACATCATTTTAGGCTTTATGCTAATAACTGAAAACGAATATGGTTTAGGAAATTTTCAAATTGAAATGGGCTCAACTGCAACGTATTACGAGCCTTTTGGTTATAAAGATAAATGGTATATAGAAAAAAATGTAGGAAAAGTTGTTTTAGATGGTAGTGAAAGTTGGTCAATATTTGAAAATGTTGATGGTTCTAATTTGTTTAGAATAGCATTTTCAAATTATGTAAAAAATCAACTTGTATATTGTAATTATTATAAAGGCAAACAAAATCAAACAGGAAGAACTAATTTTGACATATATACAAGATATGATATTTCTTCATTAGATATACTAGACAATAGATATTCAACTCTTGCAGATTTTAAAACTTGGTTACAAAGTAACAATACAAGAGTTTACTATGCTTTTGCAAACCCTACATACACATTAATAGATAATGAAGAACTATTAAATCAATTAGAAGCAGTAAGTCATGCTGAAACTCAAGAAGGAATAACAAACATAATGACTACTGGCGATTTGCCTGCAATATTAGATGTGATGCCAGACTTAACAGAGAGCATTAGAGGAAAACAAATTAAACCATACATCGGCTACAACATCACAAGCCATGATGATTTAAAAAATTTCAAAATCACAGGCAAAGCAGATAGCAATGGAAAAATTCTTGGTGCCACACCACAAACACAAATAGACATAGAGATATTTAATGAGAACAACAAACATAATCTAGAGAACAAACAAATCTATGTATCAACAGGACTAGATGAAACAGAAGGGAACTATGTTGAATGGCAACCATTCACGATAACTCAAGCCAAAGATACACAAACTAAAAATCATACAAATTATACTGGCTATGATGACATGATGAGAAATACTACTCAGTACATTGACAATATAGATTATGGAGAGAAAGGAATACCTCTTTATGATTATCTATGCAAAGTCGCAAAACAAATAGGAATGGCAGTAGCCAATGACACAATAGTTAATGGGGACTTTATAGTACGAGGAAACAATTTTACCAACAATGAAAAGATATTAACCGTCTTGAGTGATATTGGCAAAATAGCAGATGGATTTATGATGATAAATCGTGACAACCTATTAGAAGTTGTTGACATAGCACCAATAGACGATACAAGAGAGGCAATAGAGTTAACAACAAACTTATATAATGAAGATTTTCAAAACTCACCTGCATTTGGACCAACAAATGAATTAGCAATAGGTGAAACAAACATAGAAACCAATGCAATAGTAAAAAGTGATGAAGAAGCAATTGCTAAAGATGGAGTAAAGAAAATCGAGATCTTAGATAATTACTTCTTAGGTGAACTTGCAGATAAAGAAGAGGTCGCAAATGTGCTATGGGAGCATCTAAATGGTTTCAGTTACTATCCATATAAAACGCCATACAATGGCTATCCATACATAGACTTAGGCGATAAGCTAAACATCACAGATATCAATAACAACACATACAATTCATTTATCTTTAACTATGTATTTGAATACAATGGTGGATATAAAGGAAATGTAGGAGCAGAAGCATTAAGTGTAACTGCTGCTAAATACAAAACTAATAACACCTTAGGAAAGCAGTTTAGAAAAGTCGGAATTGAGATTGATAGAGTAGATGGAAAAATAACATCGGAGATAGATGCAAGAGATCAAGCGGATAAGGATTTAGTAAAGGCATACACAACAGCAATTGAACAGTCTACTGGTAGCATCTCAAGCAGAGTAGAAGCGGTGGAAAAAAACCTGAATGGAGATGGCACTGCTGAAAACCCTGGAGTAATTGAAGATATAAAGACAATTAACAAAACAATGTTAACCCAAGACTCGAGTGCCTTTAGTGCAGTTGTTGAGCAACAGGACGTTAACACATCCGATATCAAAGAATACAACGACGATAAAAACTTGCAAGCAATACGAAAACAAATAAAGTTTGACATAAATGGAGTCACTATGACTGCAGAAGGTTCAACGGATGCAGACATGAAACTGCATTTATCGAACAAACAAATAGAGTTCTTATATGGGAATAGTCCTGTCTTAACAATTAATGGAAATAGCATCAAGTTTTCTTCAGTATCATTTGAAGAATTGGGACTAGGAAACTACAGATGGCAAGATGAGGCCGACGACTCATTATCATTATATTACAAAGAGGAGGAAACAACTTAATGTCATTCAGTGTAAGCGCAAATTCATGGGAAACTGATGTAAATGTAAGTGATAACACATCAATTGCCCATGTACAAGTAACGATAACAACAAGTGGAGATTCTCACTCTAATTATGACCATTATGGAACAATAGTGATTGATGGACAGAGTTATAGCCATGGACCATATAGACTACCTTATACAACGACCAAAACATTTGAAAGCACAAGGAAAATAACTCACAACAATGATGGCACAAAGTCAATAAATTGGTCGTATAGTTTTCCTGTTAAGTCAGATAGTACAAGAACTGGTAGTGGAACGTTAACTTTAACAACTATACCAAGAGCAAGCCAGCCTAGAGTTTCTGTAACCAGTGTTAATTTGGGCACTGAAATAACAATTTATACAGACAAGAAAGCAAATTTTACACATACAATAACTTATTCAATCGGTTCAGCAAGTGGAACAATAGGGCAAGATAAAGGGGTTGTAGACAGCGTAAAATGGACTCCACCAGCGACATTAGCAAACCAATTTCCAAACGCTAAAAGTGGAATAGTAACAATAACATGTAAGACTTATAGTGGAAATACTTTAATTGGAAGTAAAACGTGCACACTAACGGTAAACACTATTAACAACGGAACCTACCAACCTTCGATAACAATGACTGTAACAGGGTCTAATTTGTTCAATGGCAATTATTTAAATAAGGTTAGTGGTGTAACAGTATCTGCAACTCCAACAGGCAAATATAGTGCAAGAATAAATTCATATACGATAGCAGGACCTGTATCAACTAGTGCAAATACAAACTTAGTAGTTAATCCTATTAATTTAAACATAAGTAGTGCTAGTCAGTCAGCAACATTTACTTGTAAAGCAACAGATTCAAGAGGATATGAAGGAACAAAAACAACTAATGCAATAACAATTTACAGATATAACGTCCCAACGATAAACCAAACAGAAACAAAAGTTCAAAGATGTGCTGCCGATGGGAGCTTATCAACTTCTGGAACATATGCAAAAGTAACGATTAAATACACTTATCAAAACGATGGTTATGGGAATAATATACCAACAGAAGGATTAGTAATTAAAATTAACGGTGTTGATTATAAATACTCAAGTTCTGATTTTACAGAGGCAACAGAAAATGGAGTAGTAACTGGAATTGGTGCAAAAATAGTTGGTGGCGGAAGCCTAACAATAAACACAACATACAATTGGACTATAACTTGTACTGATGCAGTAGGCAAGAGTGTATCGTTTAGTGGAACTCTTCCAACATCTGAAAGAATAATTAATGTACGTCCTCAAGGTAAAGGAATAGCCTTTGGAAAGTTCGCAGAACAAGACAATTTATTAGATAGTGCATGGAAGATTAAATCTACAAATGGGTTTGAGGGCAATGCAAGTTCAGCAACAAATGCAACAAATACAAATGTAACAAACACTAACCCAGATAGCGGAACTTGGTATTACCCAACTTTTGTAAGTGGAACAAGTGGAAATCAAGCACATAGAGTAAACAATGGTTTTAGAAATCATTTAAAAAAAGGAACTACAAGTGTTGTTGGTGAAAGTTATTTATCAATAGGAAATGCAACTGCAAGTGGAACTGCTAACAACGAAAGAGGCTTTTTGCAGATTTACGGACCAAACACAGGTAGAGCACAATTAGAATATAAAAATACTACAACTAATGCTATACATACATTGCCTGCAATAAGTGGTACATACGAAATCCAAAGAGCAATGGCTTGGATTAATTATGGCAGAGCCACTATGTCTAATTTAACAGCATGGGGAGCAGGAAAAGCATTAACTACTGTTGCATCGTCAAAGACTATTGGAAGTGGTTTAACTATTTCTAATGGACAAATTGTTGTAAATAATTCAACAATTAAAAAAGTAAAAATTACTGGCTCTATACAGGCATTTAGGAACACTTCTAATGGAGATACAGGTGCAAGAATAAGAAAAAATAACAACACGAATGTAATTGACCTTACTTATACTAGTTATAATTCCACATACCAATATTGGACTTCTGGCAATAGTGTAACATTGCTTTATGATGTGTCCCAAAATGATAAAATTAATATATGGGTTTGGTCTGGAGCAGCAAGTTCTGTAGAATATCTTGGTGCTGCTTTATTAGTAGAAGATGTGACGGAATATTAAGGAGAAACAAATGAAAGAGATAATAATAGCAATAATAGCAATAGTGCCACCAATAGCAACTTTGATTGTGAGCATTATTACAAACAAGAAAGTTAAAAAGCAAAATGATTTAAGACAAGAAATGAAAGAGTGTCAGATGCAGATACAAGAGCAGTTGAATGAATTAAAGTCAGAAATAAAAACGAATGAGATGAAAAGGCTCAAGAAAATTTGCACAGATGGTTTTATAGATGTTATTAAAGGAAAGAAAAAAACGCCTGAGCAGATAAGAAACTTATTTGAAGATTTTGACTCATATAAAGAGCATGGTGGAGACTCATATGTAGATGACTTACACTTGCTTGCTTTAGAAACATTAAAGAAAGGAAAAACAGATGTCGAACAATATTTATGATATTTTAAAAAATAGTTGTTTAGTTTTAACACCGATAATTATTTTGATAATGGCGATACTTAATATTTTTAAAGTAATTGATAATGAAGTATCAATTGCAATTATGAGTGCCATAGAAACATCTTTAGGAACGATGGTAGTGATCTCAAAAATGATTTACGATGGTAAAAATAAAAATGAGGCTGAAAACCTTGAAAGCAACACAAATGAGGAAGAGTAACTTGTTTACTTTAAAACAAAAACGCCTTAAAATCAATCCTCGTGTGAAATAGTCTGCGAGGTTTGATACATAAGGATTGCAGGAGGTCTAAATGTTAAGTAACAAACAAATACAGATAAATTTAACTTTTTTAGGTTTTAATTGTGGAAAAACGGATGGGAAAATAGGAATAAAAACAAGAAGTGCAATAAAATCATTTCAAAAATCATTTGAATTAACAAGAGATGGTAAATGGGGAAATGAGACAAACACAAAATGCATTGCTGTGGTAAAAGATATTCAAAGAAAAATTGGATGCAAAAACATCGATGGCATTGTCGGCTCAGAGACCATTGACAAAACGATGCTATATCAAAAACTAAATAATTTAAAAGTCGATGGAATAGCAGGGGTTAACACAAGAGCAAAAATGAATCAAAGTGAAGGTCGCAGTTGGGCAATGTATCCTCATTTCAAGCAGACCGAATTTGCTTGTAGAGACAAGTGTGGCTTTATGAATGAAAATTTAAAAGTGGTAGAAATTCTTGAAGACATAAGAAGTCATTTTGGAAACAGACCTGTAATTATTACTTCTGGTTGTAGATGCGTAAGACACAACAATAAAGTTGGAGGAGTAAAAGGAAGCAAGCACTTATCTGGAGAGGCTGCAGACTTTTATGTAAAAGGCGTAAGTACACAAGCCTTACTAAACTATACAACCTTATTAATGCATAAAGGAAAAATCAAATATACATATACTAACAACAAAAATATGAAAGGGGTTGTGCATATCAATATTTAGTGCTATTCTATATTAAGTGCAACGAGATTGTTATGAGCATTCTAAAATGAAAAAAGAGCAGTGCATTACTTATGCATTGCTCTTTCTTTGTAAACACTTATGAAATATGACCTTTGAGGTTTTCATATCTGGTGCAGATGGTCATTTTCAATACTTTATTACAATATCATTTAAATCACGTAACGCTTTATTCTGTTGTGGTGTAAGCGACAGTGCTTTTATCTTAGTTTATTTGAGATATGTTAAAAATCATCTCATTTTTATTGTTTTGCATTACTTTTGCATTGTTTCTGAAATCTAATTCGTCTTTAACAAAATCCATAGTAACAGAGGTATAAACTTCGTTTGTTATTTGAGAATCTGGAGTATGTCCTACTAAGTAATGAATAACAACAGGGTTAACTCTTAATTCTTGTAATTCTGTTATTCTAGTATGTCTCAAAACGTGTGTAGATAACTTAGGCGCTATATTATATTTTTCGTTTAATCTAGTTAAGTAGCTATTAACTTGAGAGTGCCCTATAAATTTATTTCTGGCAAAATCGTAGAACAGATAAGGGACTATCATCTCTCTGCACATCTCTTTATTTATACGAACTCTATTTAGTAAAATGTTGTATGTTTCATCATCTAAAGGAATTGTACGTTCACCTTTATCTATATTTGTTGCTCTATTATATGTTTTGGTATGATCTGATACTATAACCTTGTTGTTTTCATCTAGAGTAAGAGTATTATGAATATGCAATGTTCTATTATTGACATCGAAATCATCAATAGTTCTAGCCAACAATTCTCCAATTCTCATTCCAGTATTAAGTTGAACTAATAAGATATCCTTATATATTTCTCTAGAATCTTTTAAAGCTGCTCTAAATTTAATTCTCTGTTCTTTAGTAAGGGCCTCTATTTTAGTAAGAGGAATCTGAGATATAGGTTTGGTTAAAGTGTCATCCAACATTATATTAAAAGGAATGATTCTTCTATTATAAGCTATTTGAAATGCTTTGTTAAACATAGCCCATATTTTATCTATAGTAGACTTAGCATATACTCTAATATTAGATTTTGCTAGTTGTAAATCTTGAATAGAAACCTCTGTAATAGGTTTATCTACTAGATTGCTGCAACAGCTTCTGATTTGCTTCTGTAGTTCCAAATTTCTTCTATAGCTTCTAGAAGAGGTATAACCATCATCATATCTTTGCTTTATATATCCAGATATAATAGAGTCCATAGTAATTGAATCACTAATTTGAGAAACATCACCTTTAGACTCCATAAGCAGTTTTTCGTTGAATCTTCTTTGAAAGTCTAAATCAGACTCATCCACGTGCTGATACATAGACCTTCTTTTATTGTCTATCCTAGAGGTATATTGCCCAACTAATAAATTAGTCTTTGAAGACCTATAAATAGTACCTCCACCAAATGATTTTCTTTGCCTTTCAAGGCCTCTTCCGTTACTAGTAATCCCATTATACTTTGCCATAAAATTTCTCCTTATAATTAAATTTTGAGGTTGATTTTTCACTTAATAACAAGTATAATGAAATTGTTATTAAGATGATTAATATATTTTTTAATATTTCCGTTTTTTAGTCCTCTTGATGACGCAGGGAGTCTTTCGCGAGACTCTCTTTTTTTAGTAGTTTCTCTTTAATTCTTTTACAACTCCTATTATTTGCACAGGTTTAGCGATGATGTCTTCTTCAGTAAAGATTAGTGGATCGTAATTAGGATTAGTAGGTTGTAAAACTATGGCTCTGTCAATTTTTCTCACTCTTTTAATTGTTGCTTCATCTCCATTAACTAGCACTATACACAAATCATTGTCTTCAAAATAGTCTTGTTTGTGCACGATAACTAAGTCATCTGGATAAAGTTCAGGCTGCATAGAGTCACCTTTAACTTTTAAGCAGAAGTAATTTTCGCTATCTGCATATGACACTCTATCAATTGGAGCATAACCTAAAACATTGTCATCTACAAGTGAATCATATCCAGCCTTTACTGTGCCTAATATAGGTATAAGCCACGCTTTTTTACTCCTACCATAGAAGCGATTATCCATAGGTGCTTCGAAACCCATTAGCCATGCTGGACTAACATCATAGATTCTAGCAAGTGTTTCTACCATTGGTAATTTCATTTTTCGTACTTGACCACGTTCCCATTTTAGAACTGCAGTCTTTGAAACACCTAGTTGCTTTCCAACTTCTTCAAGAGTGAGACCCTTGCTTTTTCTAGCATAGATAAATCTTTGAGAAACTAACTCTGTGTTTACGTCACTCATTTTTCACCTCGCTTTATTTCATTATAATACAACAAGTTAACTAAATCAACAAAAATATAAAAAATTTTTCAAAAAAGTTGAAAAAATGTATTGACAAACAAAAATGATTTTTATATATTAAGTATGAAAGTTAACTAAGTTAACGAAAAAAGAAAGGAGGTAGATTACATAATTATGCCAAAGAACAATCAATTATATTCAAAAGTAGTAGACCAAGGACTAGACAAAAGAAAACTCGCAATAATACTAGGAATCAGCTACACCAGCATTATCAATAAGTTCTTAGGAAAGTCACCATGGAGTATTGGAGAAGTAACAATCTTAAAGAAAGTCTTAAATCTCACACCAGATGAAGTAGTGGATATTTTTTTAATTTAAAAGTTAACAAAGTTAACAGAAGGAGCAGCAAATGGAAGATGACATCGACATTGAAAAAGCCGAAGACATGATGATTCCTTATTATGAAGAACCAGAAGAGCAAGAAGAGGATGATGACTATGAAGAGACGGTATATCAATGGATTACTGAGGATCACATGAGAGGGCTTAAATAAGAAAGGAGGACTAAAAAATGGAAGACATAAAAAACATTTTAAAGGAAATTTTGGAAGAACTAAGAATTAAAAATAACAGACCAGAAAGAAACCCAAATGACCTATTAACTGCTAAAGAAGTATCAGAGCAATACAACATGAATTATGTAAAAGTATTGCAGCAGTTTAAAGACAAGAGAATGAAAGTCTATACAGGTACTAAAGAGTATCGTGTGTTTAGAAAAGATTATGAAGACTATTTAAGGGAGGCATAATATGGATTATTTAGATTTAATTGATATGCATTTGCCGCCTTTTTATTATGGAGGTGAATATGGAAAAACCTAGAAAAGTTAAGGATTTGAAAGACACAGAGTTGTGTGAAGAGCTAGATAAAATAGACAATCAATTAACTGCTGAATATTCAATTTTAGCAAATCTTAAATTGGTAAAAAAAGAAATTCAAGATGAAATCAATTTACGCTTTAAACAAACAACAGAGGATTAAAAAACGGAAATAAGAAGGAGACAAGATGGATGTATTTGAAAAATTAGCAAAGATTCAATCAAGAATATCAGTAACTAAAAGCCATTATAACAAATTTGGTGATTTCTACTTTCGCTCTTGTGAAGATATTCTTACAGCTTTTAAACCATTAGGAGAAGAATTTAAATGCACACTAACACTTTGTGATGAAGTCATAGAAAGAAATGGAGAAAATTATATTGAAGCAACAGCAACATTTATTGACTTGGAAAATCCAATAAGCATCATTAGCCTTAAAGCTTCAGCAAGAGAAGACAGGTCAAAAGGAAAGATGGACGCTTCACAGATGACAGGCTCAGCAAGTTCTTATGCAAGAAAATATGCTTTGAATGGTCTATTCTTATTAGATGATAACAAAGACCCAGATGACATGAAACCAGATGAAAAGAAGCCAGAAAGCAAAAAGGATAATTACAATAAAGATAATAAGTCAAACTCAAATGGAAATGAAAAAGCATCTGAAAAGCAAATAGCAATTCTTAAAAAAATATATAAAGACCAAGATCTTTTAAATTTATTATTCAACAATAATATTAGTCAAATAGAAGACTTGCCTAGAGCAAAAGCATCAAGTTTAATTGAACAGATTACAAAAAAGGCAAAGGAGAACAAAAAGAATGATTAAAATAACAGGCGAAATTAATTTATTTAAATATGAAGACGGAAGAGTAACTACTACTTTAAGTATAGACAAATACGATAGTGAAACCAAAGAAATCGAAAAAGATGCAAATGGCAATAACAAAAAGGTCTGGAGAGAAATTCCTATAAGATTTGTGAAAGACGCAAAGCCACTTGATAACTGCATGAATCGTACAAAAATTAAAATTAATAATGGCTGGTTAGGTTTTCAGATAGGAAAAGACAAGAGAACTTATTGGCAAATAGTAGTTAGTGACGCAGAGCTTATAGAACAAGGTGAAGGATATAAACAACCTTGGAAAAAAGCTGAAGACGAAAAGAAAGAAGAACAAGAGGAAGACCCATTCGCACTAGGAGACGTAAGTGACCTTCCTTTCTAGGAGGAGATATGGCAGTAATTAGAGTTAACAAGACTAAAGATTACGTAGTAATGAGCAATTATCATTTCAAAGAAAAGAACATGAGTCTAAAGGCAAAAGGTCTTTTAAGTGAAATGTTATCATTGCCAGATGATTGGGACTATTCAATAAAGGGATTGGCTTCATTAAACAAGGACAACAAGGATGCAATAATGAGCGCCTTAAGTGAGTTACAAAATTTCGGATATCTAAAGATAACTAAACTAGAGCCAAAAGATTCTCCAAGAGGACAGTTTGACTGCATTTATGACATATATGAAAAACCGATGCGGAAAAACCGATGCGGAAAATCCGATTCGGAAAAACCGATTCGGAAAATCCGACACTATTAAATATTAACAATAAAGTATTAAAAAATAAAATATTAAATAATACTAAAGCACATTCTGAAAAAAAAGAATATATGCCTTATGTGCATATGCAAGAAAAAGAATATCAGACCTTAATAGAAAAATATGGAGAGAAATTCACTCAAAGATGTATTGAAGTTCTTAATAACTATAAAGGAGCATGTGGCAAAAAATATAAAAGTGATTACCTAGCTATTCTTAATTGGGTTGTTGGCAGAGTAGATCAAGAAGGAATAAAGAAAGAGCCCAAGGCAATAGTTAAAACAGATAAAGATATAGAGGAAGAAATCAAGCGCTTAGAGGAGATGAACAATAACTTGTATATGAACTAACACTAAAGAGAGGTAGATATGAATCAAGAGGATAACGAGAAAGCAATGTTGTTCTATTTAATTCATGATGCACCATATGAGATGTATGAAGAAGACTTTAATTCTGAAATTAACAAAAAAATAATCCGTAAAATTAATGAATTAAAAAGAGCGAAAAAAGAAATTAATGAACAGATTCTAGCCGACTGCTTAGAAAAAGAAATTCCAGATGCAATATCCTATATCTTTAGATTAGTAGATTATTCAATAGGAAGGACTGCAGAGACTACATACAATCTAATAATAGGAGCAACCAAAAGAAAAAAATTAAGACTTCTAATGATAGATGGGCAAGACAAACTAGCAAAAGGCGAAGAATCAAGTAAAGTTGAACAAGAAATAATTGAAGAAATAAGAAAAATAGACAGTAGAGAGATACACGAAAAGACATTTTTGGAGCAGCTAAGTGGAGCAATACAGCAAATGGAAGAGAACTACAACCATAGAAGAGACTATTCTCTATACACTGGTTTCTATAATCTAGATAATATGATATGTGGACTGCATGGAGGAGAGCTATCTATATTAGGAGCAAGACCAGCAGTAGGAAAAACCACTTTAGCACTTCAAATAGCACTTAATATAGCAAAAAGAGGGAAAAATGTAGTGTTTATCTCGCTAGAGATGAGCGATGTGCAATTGATTTTCAAAATCATTTCTCAGATATCTGGAGTCAAGCTTTATGACATGAGAAGAGGCCAACTACAAGATGAACATTGGAAAAAGATAGGAGAGGCTAGTACTCAAATTCAAAACCTGCCTCTTAAGATAATTTCAAGCACAAATTCTCTACCAGAGATAGTCAACATTATAAGGAGGATGAAAAATCAGGGCAAATTAGACTTCGTAGTGATTGATTACCTTCAGCTGATACGAAATAACTCTAAATACAATTCTCGTGAGCAAGAGGTGGCAGATATAAGTAGAACTCTTAAGTTATTAACCCTAGAATTAAACATTCCAATCATGGCCCTTTGCCAACTTAACAGAGCAAGTCTACAAAATAAAGGGAAAGAGCCAACACTAGCAGACTTAAGAGAGAGTGGATCAATAGAGCAAGATGCAGATAATGTCTTTCTTCTATACAAATTAGAGAAAGAAGGAGATGTTGAAAGTTACTATGATGATATATGCTTAAAAGTTGCAAAACAAAGAGCAGGAGAAACTGGAGAAGTCATACTAAGATTTTTCAAACAAATTAATATGTTTAGAAATTTGGAGAACTAGAGATGAAAAAAAGCACGACAATAGAAATTGAAGAAAAAGCAATTCCAAAAGGACGACCAAGATTTGTCAGAAGAGGAAATTTTGTGCAAGCGTACACCCCAAAGAAGACTCATGATTATGAAAAAAGAGTAGCACAAATATATAAAGAAAGAATTAATAAAAAATATGAAGGGCCAATCAGAATACTAATTAAAGTAGAGATAAAGCCTGCAAAGAGTTTATCGAAGAAGAAAACTCAAGAATTAATAGAGAAGCAATGGCATGAACAAAAGCCAGATGTGGATAATTTAGCAAAGGCAATACTTGATGCTCTTAATGGCATAGCCTATTTAGATGACAGCCAAATACAAGAATTAGATGTTGTCAAATGCTGGAGTTTCAGAGATTGCGTAACTTTGCAAATAGAAAAATTAAATTAAAAGGAGAAAAAACGGAAATGAGTATTTTTAGTAACAAAAAAGATGAAACAATGGATATGGTAGTTAAGACATATGACTACAAGAGATTTAAATTTTATGATTGGAACAGAGATGTTTCAGAACAAGGACTTAAGAGACTTGATGAATCAGTTCAACAACATGGATGGAAAAGTGATCCTATCATAGTAGACCCAAATTATGGAGTAATAGATGGACAGCATAGATTAGTTTATGCCAAAAGACATCATTTACCAATATATTATTTAGTAGAAAACGATATAACCCCACTAGATTGTCAAAGAATAAATTCAAACAGAAGAGCATGGACATTACAAGATTATATTAAGTATCATGCGTTTACAGGAAATGAAGATTATATGGCGCTATATAAAATGATAGAAACTTTCAAAGAAGATATTCCTATTCTTACTATTATATATGCATATAGTGACAAAGAGAATGCATCATCAGGTGGGATTGGAACACGAAAAATTAAAGAAGGACTTTTTAAAAGAAAGACAGATGATAAAACAGCAGCAGCTCTATTAGATTATTTGGTTGAACTAATACCATATATAAAGCAAGTAAAAGGAAGAGTAGATGTTTTGGGAAGAGCCATAATCTTTGCTTGTCAATTAGAGGAGATAGACACCAAAAGATTAGCTAATATGGTCAAAGCATATTGCCATAGCATGACTCCAGCTGCAAACGTAGAAATCGCAATAAAAGAGTTGGAGAGAATATACAACTTAAATAAGAAAAAGGACAGAGTATATTTGTGGACAGAATACCAAAAAGCAATGTACGAAAACTCAAGAAAAGGTACTCAAGTCATGAACCAAAAGAGAAAAATAGAAAATGAAAATAACAACAGCGATCAATAAAATCGAAAAGATAATTGAAGAAACAGAATACGAGAAACTTTATATAGAAATCGAAACTAAAGAAGACAAATACACCATAGAAAAAGAAAGAAAACACGAAGTACAAGGCTTTAGGCAATAGATGAAAGAGGCAAGGGAATGGCTAGTAATAAACATAGAAGAGAAGAGTTAGAAGCAATATATGGAGAGGGATGCATGTTCGAAAAGTCCAAAGCAGAAGAATACGTATCCTCTTTACCAAGAATTAAAGGCTTTAAAAAGTTTATCAAAGAAAGACATTTCACATCTAAGGATATAGCAAAGTTAAAGAAGAGGATGAATTACCATCATTTAGAACATAGGGCTGATGGAGGCCAAACAACTGTAGAAAATGGAGCAGTCATTAGTGAATTAGCTCATAGATACATCCATTCTCTGCCTAGAGACCAAGAGGAGATCATTAATAACCATATCAGAAAATGGAAGTTGGATGTCATTAGTCTAACTACAGAAGCGGTTATTGAGAGCAAAGAGATAGACATTGATTTGTCTAAAGACTATATAGAATTGCCAGCCGTTACTTATCATAAAAAGAACAAAAAACAATTGAAAGAAGAGGAACGCAGAAAAGAAAAACGAGAATTACAAAAACTAAAGAAGGAGTACGAGACTAGATGATAACTATTGATATGACAAATAAAAGGCTTATGAAAATTTATGCAGTTGAATTAAGCGAGCAAGAAACTCAAATATTAGCCCTGCTAAGTGACAATAAATATCACAAAATTAAGGAAATCTCACAATATATTAACTATGCAGATGCCTATAAAATAGTCAATCAATTGATAGAAAAGTTTGATTTTTTAGTAGATTTCGAGAAAAGAAACGTTCTGGGATATCGCATCAGGGAAAAGGTTTTAATCAAATAAGGAGAAAAAAGAATGAAAATACTATTGATAAATGAAGAAGAGCAGAAACTCTTGCTTGCAGATTTACATGAAATGGTTATGCAGAATGACATATATGACAAAGATGTGGCAGAGAATCTGTACTACAAAGTGCTATATGCAATAGATAAATCAACAGATGGTAAGCACTTCACTGAATAAAGGTAATACGATGCTAGATAAATATTACATAGATTTTAATTAGTTCATAAATATTCCAAAGTAAAAAAAAATTATTAAGCCATTTTAAGTGTCATCGCAATTCTAGCTAAGCGATTTAATTAAAGGTATTAGCATACTAGGTAACTAATATATACATAAAATTCGCATTTAATATCCTATAATCTTCAATCAAGGCCTAATCCTAGTTAAAGGCCGAGATAGTAAAATGGTACGACAGAGATTAGGAACAGGAGACAAAATGAAAATACTTGAACTTTTTGGAGGAATTGGAGCTTGCACACAAGCTTTAAAACGACTAGGAGTAGATGTAGAAATAGCAGATTATGTTGAAATAGACAAATACGCAGTAGCAAGTTATAACGCAATAAACGGAACACATTTCGAACCACAAGACATATGCGAGTGGGACAAAGACATAGATGTTGACCTTATAATGCACGGAAGCCCTTGCCAAGATATTTCACTTGCAGGACAACAAGCAGGAGCAGATGAGGGCAGTGGTACTAGATCATCACTTATGTATGAAACAATACGCATTGTTAATAAGTTAAAGCCAAAATACGTTATATGGGAAAATGTAAAGAACCTTATAAGCAAAAAGCACAAACACAACTTTGACAGATACCTACAAGCCTTGAGCGAGGGGGGGTACACGAATTATTGGCAAGTGCTTAATGCTAAAGATTATGGAATCCCACAGAATAGAGAGCGAGTATTCACAATATCAATAAGAGATGATTTAGTAATAGACCAAACCGTACCACCACATGTAGCAAAAAACTTTGAAAGAGAAAAAGACAAAATAATCAAAAGTGATAAAGAGATATACAAATGTGAATGTGAAAGTGGATGGATAGACAATCAAGTAGGAATAAAAATATCCCCAGTAATCAGAGCAGGCAACAGTAATACTTTTGTATTAAAAGACAATAGAGGTTTTACATTTCCTGAAAAGCAAGAACTTAAATTACGACTTAAAGATATTCTTGAAGATGAAGTTGATGAAAAATACTATTTAAGCGAAAAACAAGTAGAGAGAATAAAAACAACAAATTACAACGTAGGCAAAACAAGGATACAAGAAAAAAGCTATTGCGATACTTTATGTGCAAGAGACTGGAAGGACCCTAAATGCATTCAAGTAGGTCAATTATATGGGACAGAAGTTGAGCCTAATCCACAAGCTGGTCGAATATATGATTGCGAAGGAGTTTCACCTACTATGGATAGTTGCAGTGGAGGAAATCGAATGCCAAAAATTGCAATAAAGAATGCTAACTCAAAAGGTTATGATGAAGCAACAGAAGGAGATTCAATAGATTTAACTTATCCAAATAGCACAACCAGGAGAGGTAGAGTAGGACATCAAATAAGTCAAACTATACCAGCATCAGATACTAAAGGAGTAGTAGTACCACAATATAATAATTTACGTATAAGAAAACTAACACCTAAAGAGTGTTGGAGATTAATGGGATTTAGTGATGAAGCTTTTGATAAAGCAAGTCAAGTAAATAGCAATACACAATTATATAAACAAGCAGGTAATAGCATAGTAGTAAATGTATTAGAAGCAATATTTAAAGAATTGTTAGGAGATTACGAATGAGTGAATTAGATGATATTGAATTAGATGTAACAAAATTACACAACGGAGCATTTAGTTTAAAGAGTTTATTAAATCTAAAAGAGAAATACAAGGGACATCCAGATTTACTAAAAGAGATAGAAGAGAAAATAGAGGAGAAAAGAGAATATGAACACGATAGATAGTGTAGAGCATAACGAAGCACTAGTCGTCATATGGAACCACGTGGAAGAAAAAGCAGAAGATGAAGAAGTGCGTAAATATGCAGCTAATAAAGTAAAGCAATTAAGTGAATTACTAGAATCAAAAAAATTATCAGACAAAAACAAGAAAGATTTTGACCGACAATACACGATGTTAATTGATAAAGAAATAAAAGAAGTGCAGAAGTACGACAGGGAGGTTAGGCAAAAATGGAAATAGCAATTCCAGTTTTATTTATAACATTTATAGTAATTGTAATAATAATTCCGCAAATAATAGATGCGTGCTTTATGAAAGAGACAGATAAATTGATGTGGAAGAAAGATGAAGAAAAAAATAATAAGAAAGGAGAAAAATAATGGGAAATGATTTTGGTTTTAGAAATCCCATATTAACAATTTCTAGCGATGGGGTTAAGTGTCATTATGAGCCATGGAAACCATTTGCTAGCCTACCTGTTGAAAAAAAAGAAATTCCAAAGAAATACATCATTAATCGAAAAGTAACAGTACTGATATGGGAGGATGGCTCAAAAACAATTATAAGGAAAAGCGAAGATGATAGACATGATCCAATTAAAGCTTTTTTGTGGGCATTTTTTGAAAAGAAAAGTGGTCTAACAAGAACAAAAGCCAATCAATATTTAAGAAAAATAGAAGAGGAAGGTTTTCGAGATGATAAGGGTAAGAAATTCAAAAGGAAATGGAACGCCAGAGGAACTAAGAGAGTACATAGAAGAAATAATCAAAGAAATAGCGGCAGAAAAGAAAACAACCTATGATGTTACGACGAACGAAACACGAATAAACGGGAAATTAGATAGTATTGAAATAACTATTGAAAGAACGCATGAATTAATTAGTTATTAAGGAGAAAAGATATGGAAGAGAGAACAAAGATTATTTTAGCAATAATAGGGACTATTGTTACAATAGGAGTAATAGTATTACTAAATTCATTTACCACCGTGCCAACAGGACACGTTGGAATCAAAACAAGATTTGGAAAAGTACAAGATAGTGTGATTCAAGAAGGTTTAAACGTTAAAACACCATTTATTGAAAAGATAGTAAAAATTGATTGCAAGACAAAAAAGATAGAAGAGTCAAGTGAAAGTTCAACCAAGGATATGCAGACAGTAACATCAACAGTTGCAGTTAACTACAATGTTAAGAAAGACTCTGCCAACATATTATATAGAGAAGTTGGAAAAGAATACGAAGAAATTATTATTAAACCTGCAATATTGGAGAGCATAAAATCAACCATGGCACAATATACTGCAGAAGAGCTAATAACAAAAAGAGCAGAAGTTTCTAACAAAATACAAGAAACAGTGACAGAGAAAATCGAAAGTAGAGGATTTGACATCACAGAGTTTAATCTAACCAACATTGATTTCTCAGAAGAATATGACAAAGCAATTGAAGCAAAGGCAGTAAAACAACAAGAAGTTGCTACTGCAAAAGCAGAACTAGAGAAGCAAAAGATTCAAAACGAAAAAGAGATATCAATCGCTCAAAAAGATGCAGAAGTTATGAGATTGCAGAACCAAGAAATAACAGATAAGACCTTAAGATTAAAAGAACTAGAAGTGCAAGAGAAGATAGCTAACAAGTGGGACGGACAATTACCTAGTACAACTTTAGGGGACAATATCCCAATGGTAAACGTTAGTAAATAAGGAGAAAACTATGACAAAAGATGTATTGCCAGAGATTATGGTAGAAGGAAGAGTATATGAGTTCGTAAAAAAATATCCTAGTTTCTTCTTATACAGAGACAAGGAATTTAAGAATTTACGAACATGTGTTCATTGGACAGACACAGGTTTATATACTCTAGGAGATGGAGAAAAATTTTTGGTAGAGAAAGACACTAGCAATTATGGACAAAAAAGAGAGCGTACGAGGTGGTTTGTATGAAATACAAGCCCCTCAAGGGCAAATGCAAAGAATACATTGAAAAGGGCTTATGCCTAGGATGCGAAAGATTAGCACTAGAAGATTTTGATGGAGATGACAATTGCATCCACATATTAGAACGAGAACAATACGAGGACAATTATAGGAATTGGAGGATAAATAGTGGATTTTAATAGATATCAGCACATTGAGAGAATAGGAACAGATGAAGTAGAAGGAATTGAATTTGGAGAATGCTACATCTTCTACAAGATAGATGGAACTAATGGACAAGTCTATTTAGATGATGAAGGCAATATTGCTGCTGGATCGCGTAATAGAGTTTTGACATTAGATAATGATAATGCAGATTTTTATCAATATGTTTTGCAAAATGAAAGAATAAAAAACTATTTAGCAAAGCATCCAGACCATAGACTATATGGAGAGTGGTTAGTTCCTCACTCAATTAAAACATACCGAGATGATGCATGGAGAAGATTTTATATATTTGACATTGCTCTTCACAAAGATGATGGAACTGAAGAGCTTATACCATACAACCTATACCAAGCTTGGCTAGAAGAGTTTGACTTAGATTACATACCACCATTAGCAATATTAAAGAACCCATCGCAAGAATCATTAATCAAATGCCTAGATAAGACTGGACAATTCTTGATTAAAGATGGAGAAGGAAAAGGCGAGGGAATAGTTATCAAGAACTATGACTTCTATAACAAATATGGAAGACAAACATGGGCAAAGATGGTATGCAATGAGTTCAAAGAAAAACATGCAAAAGCTATGGGAGCAGATGTTGTAACAACAGGGTTAATGGTAGAGGAAAAAATCGTAGACAAATATTGCACAGAGGCATTTATAGATAAAGAATACGCCAAGATAGTGACAGAACAAGGGGGATGGAAAAGTCAGTTCATCCCAATGCTGTTAGGAAGAGTTTTCTCAGAACTAGTAAAAGAAGAATCTTGGAATATAGTCAAAGAGTTCAAGTATCCTACTATAAATTATAAAACATTAAATGCATTAACTATACAAAAGGTAAAAGAAGTGGAGAAGGAGTTATTTAATTAATGAATACTTTATATATGATGATAGGACTACCTGCATCAGGGAAATCAACATATGCAAAGGAAATAAGTCAAGAGACTGGTGCACAAATAGTCTCATCAGATGAAATAAGAAAAGAATTATGGGGATCATATGATGATAGAGAGCATAATAACGAAACTTTCAGTGTAGTAGAAAGCAAAATTCTAGAAGGATTAGAAAAGGGAGATGTTATCTATGATGCCACAAACCTTAATTACAAGAGGAGAATGAACTTTCTACAAAGACTAAAAGGCATAGAAAAGGTAGCAGTGCTTATGCTAACACCATATGAGGAATGCTCTAAAAGGAATAACCTAAGACAGAGAAAAGTTCCAGATGAAGCAATGGAAAGAATGTATTTTAACATTGACATCCCCCTATATTATGAAGGATTTGATGAAATCATAATTAAAAGAGCAGATTGTGAGATAGAAAGCTTCAAAAAGTTCTTTAAGAGACTTAAGCACATGCCACAATATAATCCCCATCATACTTTAACTATAGGCAAGCATTGTAAAAAAGCAGCTATGCTAACAACTCTAACAACAATGAAGTGCGAATGGTCTATAGAAGATTTTATTATTTTATATGATGCAGCGTTAGTTCATGATATTGGAAAAGAGGCCACGAGAACATTTTGGGATTACAATGGAAATTTGTCTAACATAGCACATTATTATGGCCACGAACATGTGAGTGCCTATCTTGCATTATTATATTCTGAAGCAGAAGGAATTTTAGAACCAGATTCAAGGTTAGAGATAACTCTAAAGTTAGTAAGATGGCATATGCAAATGCACAAAGATATGGCTAAACACACAGTAGAAAAATACAAGAGGCTATTAGGCGAAAGAACGTGGAACCTACTAAAAATACTTGGAGAAGCAGATTCTAATGCGAGGTGATTAATATATGACTAATAAAGAAATAATGAATAGAGTACAAGAACACTATCAGTATTTATTGTCAGAGGGATATGATGTGGTCTACGTGTCTTTATATGGCTCACAAAATTATGGATTAGATATTGATGAAGAAGGTTATAAGTCAGACATAGATACTAAGGCAGTAGTGCTACCAACTTTTGAGGATTTTGTATATGGAAAGAAGCCTGTTAGCAAAGTATATGATTTTGATGATGGGCAGTGTGATGTAAAAGATATAAGACTAATGTTTGAGTGCTACAAAAAGCAAAACGTAAATTTTATAGAAACACTATTTACTCCATATACTATTATTACAAACGATTATTACAACAATGCTTGTATAGATAGGCTATTTGAGCAAAGAGAAAAGATAGCCAGACTAAACATTCATCAAGCTATAAGATGCATGGCAGGGATGAGTAAAGAAAAGTTGTTTGCACTAGAGCATCCTTTTCCTTCAATCAAAGATAAGATAGATAAATATGGATATGATCCAAAGCAATTACACCACATAGTAAGATTAAATGATGTGATTGGAAAATATGTAGCAGGAAGACCCTATGAAGAATGCTTAATTCCAACAGCCAAAGAATATCTTAAAAGAATCAAAAAAGGAGTATTCTCACTTAAAGATGCAAGAAAACTAGCATTAGATTACAACACTATGACTCAAGAAATAAAGAAAGATGTTTTGGAGTCTGAGCCAGAAACTGTAGATGTAGAAACAATATATTTATTAGATGATATAAAGTATCAGGTACTAAAAAGAAAATTCAAACATGACTTAGGAGTGGATAAAGATGAGTGATGAAAGAGTATTTAAAAACGAAATTTATGAGAAGCAAAGATTAAATATAGAAAGATTGGCGAAAGAGGAACCAGGTGATTGGTTTTATCAAAGCCAAATGGAATTACCACCTAATAGGAGAACAGGATTTGCTCCGATAGATGGCAGGTGCTGGAATTGTGGAAAAGACATAACTGGAGAGGGCGGAATAACACTTGAAGATTTAGGGAATTACATTATACTAGGATGTCCTTTTTGCCACAAAAGTTTTTGCGATTAGGAGATGATTAAGATGAACATTGAAATTGGAGAATATGTAAGAACAAAAGCAGGAGATATAACAAAAATAACAAGATTTTGTGAATTAGAATTTAATGGAGTTCGTATAAATTCGATTGTTGGAGAAGATGGTTGCTTATTTGGCAATCCAGACAAGGTGGTAAAAAAGCACAGCAAAAGCATAATAAGTCTCATTGAAACAGGTGACTATGTTAATGGCAAAAAAGTGGTAAGTGTTGGTTATGGTGGGGCGGTGAATGTTGAAGGTTTTAAGTTTATAAAGCCTAATGATATTAAATCAATAGTAACCAGAGAACAATTTTTTAATATGGAGTATAAAGTATGAGTAAGTATCTAAAAAAAGTATTAGAAGAAAAACATATGTCACAAGCAGAGTTAGGCAGAAGATTAGGACTAAAAAGAAATACTATTAATTGGTATTGTAATACCAAAGAAAGTAAAAAAATCAAAGTAGACAAATTAATAGAATTTGCAAGAGCAACAGGAGTAGATTTAGGCGAATTTATGAAGGGAATAATTGAAGATGAGTGAGGAAGAAAAGAAAGCAATAGAATATTGGAAAAGAGATATAGAATTTTATCATTTGAATACACAATTAGCAAGTGAACATTATGCACAAATAATCTTAAATTTAATAGAAAAACAACAAAAAGAAATAGAAGCCCTCAACGAAATTAAACAACAAATATGCAATGAAGAATTAATTACTCAAGACTATGTGCAAGATAATTTTATTGCTAAAGACAAAATAAGAGAAACACTAAAAAAATATGATAAAGACATTGCTTGGGCAAATGCTGATGACCATTATTATTTTGTAAAATATATTAAAGAATTATTAGAGGAGAATTAAATGGATTTATTCAAACGCCATACCATGAAAATTGCAGATTCGTTAGACTGGAATTGCAAGAGGATCGTTAAAAGAACCAAAGGTGACACCAGAATAATTCATAAAAAAGCAAGGAGATTACTTCGTAAGCAATCTCAAGAAGAAGCAAAACAATATTGCGAGAACAATGAAGAGTAAGACGCAAGTGTGCAACATATAATGCATTAAGATGCAAAAAGACCAAAATATACCTCTAAAAAGCAATTTCGGAAAAACCGAAATTCCAGATGGAGAAGTAATATATGAAGCGGAGAATGGAAAACAAAAGGATTATTTAGAAGACGTGGAAAAGGAAAGAAAGAATCTAGCAAGAGTCTTGACAATTTTATATGGGGGAAAAGAACACAAATCAATAAGGCTGTTGCATATTGTGAGTTTCATAAATGCTATTTAGAACCAATAGACATCAAAGAGCGACAATGCAACAAAAAGAAATGTAAATACAGAAAAGATATCAAGTCAAGAAGGAGCAAATATGAGGAAGAAATATGTAGAGAAGAGACACAAGGAGCAGGAGATAGAGCAAACCCTAGTTAATTTAGAAACAGACTTTATTAACAAAAAAAAGGAGGAGCTGCCACAATATTTAGATGACAAGCTAAAAGAAGTGTCAAAAGAAATAGCAATGTGCAGCGAAGATGAAAAGATAACCCCATTTCAAATATACGAATGGATAAAATCGCCCACCTATCCATATACACCAAAATATACAGCAGAGGAGATGGCATTAATATTTGACTACTATACAAAAGTAGTAGCAGAAATAAATAAAAAGACTAAATATCCACCAACTAAGCCTAATTTTTGTTTATTTTGTGGAATGTCTACACTTACATACGATAAGTATTTAAATGGAATAGACCCAAGAAAAAAAGAAGTAATGCAAAGGATAGACCAGTACATCAGAGACATGCAATTAACTCTAGGTGAAACAGGAGGATTAAATCCAATTGTAGCAATGTACAGATCAAAATCTGAGCATGGAATGTATGAAGCACAGGCGCCAAAAGTAATAGCAGTAGAACAAGATGTGGACCTTGACAAAATAAGAGAACAATTAAAAGCAGTAGAAAATGGCGAGTCCCTAACATTAAAACAGGGGCCTGATGGGGTATTTAGACAAGACAAATAAACTGGAGGGGGCCATGAATCTATTAGAGTTTATTCCAAAAGGAAGAAGAAACAGAGTCACGATGGAATATTTAATGTTTAAATGTGACATTTTTGACAAAGATACATTTAAGCAAGAATTGAGAGAACTCAAAAGGACAAACATTATCTTATTCGATGATGGATACTATATTCCAGAAGGAAAAGAAGTACAAGAATTTATTGACAAATGCAATTTGAGAATTAAAGAGACGCAAGAACTAATATCACTAGCAAAGAAACTAATGAATTAATAGAAGGAAAAGAATGAAGAGAGTCTATGTTTATGTAATTTATGATTTAGCAAACTATGAATTGCCTGTAAGAATGTTTGACACTTATAAAGAAACGCTACAATATCTTGGACTAGGCAAGACACGGATATAGTGAAAGAAGAGTATATAAACATAGATATAGGATAGTAAAAGTGGATGTAACGGAAGGAGAAAATGAAGATGAATGAAATTGAGAAACTATTAAACAAAAAGAAAACAGAGAATGGAGATGTGGCATACAAGTCAACAGGGAATAATTTAACAGACTTATTCTTTATGACACCATTTTTTGAAAAGCACTTAGATGAAGTCAAAATCGGAACAACAGACAAAGAGAAGTTATTCTCTATGTTTATAAGAGATCCAAGATTTGGTCTTGGAAGAAGAGACCTAGGAAGAGTCTTAATGAAACAATCAAAAGTTTCAGCAGAAGATATAGCTTTAGCTGGAAGATATGATGACTTAATCGCTATTGCGACAGATGAAGCATTAGCATATCTAAAAGAGCAGCTAGACAAAGGAAATGAATTGGCAAAGAAATGGATGCCAAGACTAACAGGAAAAGATAAGAGAATAGCCAAAGCCTTATGCAAGATATGGAATATTTCAGAAAAAGAATATAGAGCCTTAATTAAGACAGACAAGACAACTGAGTATAAATTATCTTATGCAGAAAAGAAAGGGGGCACTCCATTAAATGAATTATTTAATGAGGGAGAATATGAACATCCTTTAGTTGACAGCATTGATTTTGAACAAGTGCCAAGCCTAGCAATGACCAAATACCTACACACCTTTTCAACAAGAGAAGATATAAAGTCTCGCTTTGATGAATACATAGAGAAAGTAAAAGAAAATAAGGCAAAGGTTAATACTTCTACTGCAAATGTATATGATGGATACAAAACAGCTACTAAAGGAATTTCTAATGAAGCAACAGAAGTTATAAGTAATAAGATTGTTGACAATGCAACACTAGGAGTAGAAATGAACGCTATTCCAATAGTAGATACATCTGGCTCAATGGGATGGGACGATTACGGAGAACGAGGAAGCTTATTAGCAAAAGCATATTCAATAGCTTATGCATTAGCAACAAAATCAACATATTCACCAAATCAGGTTATTTCTTTCTCATCAGAACCTAAACTAATGACCATTAAGGGCGACACCCTACGAGAAAAATACAGATCAATGTACACGGGGGATTGTTCTAATACGGACTTTGGAAAAGTTATGAAATTATTAGCAGGATTAAAAAAATATCCAGAGTATTTAGTTGTTTTATCAGACATGGAATTTGATTATGGTTCTTATCAATCAAAAGAAGAGACTATGAGAATATTCAAATCTCATGGAGCTAACACAAGAATAATCTGGTGGAACTTAAATGATAGAAATAAGACAGTTCCAGAATTTGATGAATATGGTAATATTTATTTAAGCGGTTATAACCTACAAATGTTGAAGTTGCTAGAGAACAATTTTGACATGACCACATATCTTGATAAAATAATAAAAAAATACAAAGAGGATATTGACTCTCTAAGAAAATAATGCTACTATTTATATAGTTTCATTTTTATTTTTATAGCTGTCAAAGACGATTACCGCAAACAAATTACAAGTTCAATGGTTGAACATAGCTATTCAAAGCTAAAGTTTTGGTTCGAATCCAAAGTATAATACATCGTCTTGTTTAATATAATAACTAAAGATTATTAAAAGCTCATACAGCATATTTTTTATTTCAAGAAACTAATGTAGTTTCGAATCAGTTACTTTATTGAGCTTTGTTTAAATTTAAATAATATAAAATGCTCATTACAGCAAACAAAATCATAGGTTTGTAACCCGTAGTGCGTAGGTTCGAATCCTACCTTTCGTGCTTTAGCGATGGTAGCTCAGTGGTAGAGCAACGTATTTTTAGAGCATTGTTTAATCGACAGAGTATGGCTAGTGATACTCTGTTTTTGTTTTGCAAAAATACTTGATTTTTATATCGACTTAATGTTATAATAATAACAGAGAGAGGTGATAAAAATGGGAATAGATATTGAAAAAAGTAGGGAGTATCAAAGAAAACGCAATAAGCTAATAAAAGAGGGAGTCTGGGATGAGCACAAATTGCGTCAAAACCTAGAGGACCTTAGCGATGAAGAAAAAAAGATAAGAGCATATTCTCTAAGAAAAGAAAGAAGAAAGCAATATACAATAGAGATTGATAAAGATAAAGCAGCAATATTTGATGAAAGATTAAAGCAATATGGAGATAAAGCAGCAGAAATATTTAGAATTGCACTTGACAAATATTTAAGTTCGCATCCTAGCAAAGATATATAAATCTTATACCTACCCCCTTAAAAAGGAAAGTAAAATTTTTCTGGAGGGGGGTATTTTTTTATCCATTATTGGGATATTCTATTTTAATTCTAGAATTGCATTTAAAGAGCCAGTAAACAGAACTAAGATAATTTGTTATTATCCGTCAAAAAATGCCTTAAATTTGACCTATGGAATTAATTTGACAATCAGATTGATAGCTTAGCGAATTTCAGTACAATTATCAGAAATAAAAATAATATTGATACAGAGCTCATGCAAAAATACAAGAGAGAATTTTATTTTGTCGCTTTACAGAGAGAAATGTCGCTTATTAATGATATTTTACAGAGGCAGAAGCTCTTGCAACAGAGAGCGTGGGAGGAGAGCAGAGCAACTGCAGAAATGGAATGTGCAAAAAATGCACAATGCAATGTCAAATGAATCTTGCATCATGCGAGCACATAACATGCGCGCGGTCAGAGTATGATTTTTTACACAAATACACCTGCGCCACGTGCGCATTCAGAGTATGATTTTTTGAAAATTTTTTGATAGAGTATGATTTTTTATAAATTTTCACAATATAAAAAAATAAAAATGCATTTTAAAATTAATTTTTAGATGCTATAAAAAAGCGGTTTATATTTAAATTTTGGGCCTTTGATATTGCAAAGAATGTAATTATATTATTTTAATATAAAAAGCCTTTAAATTGATTTTAAAGCGAATAAGAAGCAAGTAAAAAAACAAAAAAACAGCTTAAAAGCTGCAATTTTAAAAGATCATAAAAAGCAATAAAAAAAGCACTTTTGCAAGTGCTTTTTATTGGTTCATAAAATACCAACAAAACAAGAACGTAACACAGAACGTTACAAGCTCCAGACTAAAAAAAGGATTTTTCTTTTTTTGCTCTCTTGGTTCGTCTTCTTCTGGTTCCTGTTTTTTCTTTTCTATCATGTCAATATTTTTTTGTAGTTTAAAATATTGTTTACTTGCAAAGAGTGCAAGGCTATTTTTTTCATATTCTGTCAAGCTGCTGTCTTTTTCGTATAATGATTTTATTATTTTTTTAAGCTCTACTAAGTCCGCGCGGCCTGTGTAATTTTCGCCCATTTTATAATCATTGAAAAAGTCAAGCGTTGCCGCTTCAATATTTGTTTTGATGTCTTTTATTTTTTCCGCGTGGGCTCTTTTTGCTTCTTTTTCTTGTTCTGTTTTTAATTTGTATGTATAAATTTTTTCTTGTGTGTCGTTTAATTGTGTTAGGTTATCGTTAAAAACTCCCATTTTTTAGGCCCTCCTAAAATGGCAAGCTGTCCGCGTCTATTGTTTCAAAGTCTGGCAAGCTGTCCGCGTCTTCTTGTCTATTAATATAATTATTGTATTGTTTGGCCTCTTCTTCTGTCAAGTCTTTACATGTTAAATTATTATAATAATATTTTTTGTTGTTTACTTCAAAAGTAGTAATATATTTAAATTTTTGATGTTCTGCTGTTTCGTTTTGGATCTTGTCCGTTATATGCAACCTAAATTTGATATAGTTTTCAATAGCTGTTCTAATTATTGAATTATAACCCGCCTTTTTAAGTTCGCGACGTGTAAAGCTGTAAATTGTATTAGTTGTAAAATTTTCTGTTGTCAATCCTATTTCTATTGCTTCGCGCACTATTTCCGCACAACGTGGTTTTGTTTTGATGAACTCCTCAATATTTGTCAATGCTAGGGCCTCGTTGATTCCTATTTCTTTTGCTATAGGGTCCAACGGGTCAAGGTTCGCGTTGTATGCCTTTATATAATCATTAAGGGCCGCGCGGCCCTCGTTTGTCTTTAGTGTATAATCATTTTTATTTTTTATTGTTACTATTTCCATTTTTTAACCCTCCATTTTATAATAAATATTTCAAGTCGTTTTCTTTTATAGTGTTTTCTTCTAACATCTTTGATATTTTTGAATAATAGCTTTTATCCTTGTTTATTACATTTTCAATGTAATTATTTATAATATTTAATTTTTTTGTGTTTTTTGTTCCTGTTTTTTCTTTTTCGTCTTCATATTCTTTTGCTAATTGTATCAATTGTAAAATCCCATTTTTACAAACTTTTTTATAATTTATTATTTTTTTCATTTTCAAGCCCTCCAAAACTACATGTTTTCATAAAATATTTTTTGAAGTGCAAAATATAAAGTTTTAAAGCTGTTGTTATTATATTCATTTTGTGCGGCCGCTTCTAACCATTCAAGCGCCGTTTTTATTTCTTTTATGTCGTTTTCTCTTGTTTCGTCGTAGTCTGCCGCGTCCATGTCTTCACAATTTTTATAAATATTTATTGCAATTTCTTCATTTGCATGTAAAAAGTCATTTTTTAAATTTTCCATGTTATAACCTCCTGTTATTTTTCCCTGTATTGGTTTAATATGCATTTTTTGCAGTCTCTCCAGTCAACAAGTGCATTTTTATTGTAGCAGCAAAAATAGTAGTTTTTTATGTCTTGCGCTAGCTTGCTGTCGCTGGGGTTTGTGCATCCGTTCTTTTTTTGAAATTTCATTGTTTAAACTCCTTTTAAAAACTTTTTTATTTTTTCGCCTGCTGTTTCAATCTCTGTTATTTTTAGGCCGTGCAATTTATAAAGCCAGTCAACCGCATTAGATATAAATTTATTTTTGGTTGTTTTGGTGCTTTTCTTATAGCCGTTATCTTCTAAAAATGCGTTATATTCTTTTATAAAAAAGCTTTTATTGTAATATTTTTTTATAATAAAATTATTTGCTGTCATTTTCTTAGATCTCCCTTTTTATAATATATGAGTCACTGGCCTTGCCGTGTGTTTCATCAATTGTACAATCTAGCAACTTAAATCCATTCATAAAACAGCTAACCCCAACGCCGCCCTCAAAGTGTGGTATAGGTGAATAACCGAACCCGTAGCATATAACGTCGCGGTTGTCTCTGTCTCTATATTCTTTTTTTAGTTTTTTGATGCTGTTTTCTTTGTATAAACTAAAAGCTTTTAGAACTGCGTTTGATTGGTTCAAAGCCTGCGCAATTGCTGCACTTTCTTTATCATAACCGCAACCGCTGGCCGTTCCTTTGAAATATTCATATTTTGGCTGGCCGTTTTGGTCTTTGCTCCAGATCTCCGCCGTTGCGTGTGGGTTTGCGCCCCATGTCTTAGAATTTACCCATTCAACAATTATATTAATTTTATAAAAATTGTTTGCGTTTTCTATTGCTTCTAAGTGTTTAATAGTGTTGTCGCGTGCTTTCGCGTTTTGTTTTATCTCTTTTTTTATAGCTTTTTCTATTGCTTCATCTGTTGTGATCTCTCCATTTTTCCACTTTTCAAAACTTGTTCTTGTCAACTGTCTTTGAAGCATCCAGTCAAGAAAGTTAGATTCATTTTTATTTGCTTTTTCGTGTTCCTCGTTTATGCTCTTTATGTAATCATTTGTAAATTTTTCATATTCTTCAATTATTTGTTTTCTTATATTCTCCATTTGTTTAAATCCTCCTAAAATTTAAATAATATTTTTTATTTTTGGAGGCTTGCAAAATCTAAAAATATGATTTATATTAAATAATGCAAGCCGCCTTTTTTGGTAGTTTGTAAAATGTTTTTATATGCCTTTTAGCATCTCAAACATTTTTCTACGAGCTTCTGCAAGTTCCTTTTCGCGACGGGCTGCAGCGGCTCTTTTTTGTTGTCTTTTTTCTTGTTCTTTTTGTTCTTTTCTGTCTATTCCTGCAATTATTCCAACAATAAATAAAGTAATAATTATAATAGGCAATAGCTTTGCTCCTAGAATTGCAGCATATTCAAGAAAAGTTACATCATCATAATACATTTTTTTACCTCCTTTGTATAATGTTTTTGTCTTTCCTCATCTTGTTATATATATTATAGCATGATTAACAATAAAAATCAAGTGTTTTTATGAAATATTTTAAAATATTTCAATCTTGTAATATTTCCATTTATTGGCTATTATATAGGGCTTTTCCTGGTGCTGGTGATCTGTGCTATTATATATTTGTTATATGCTATGTATTATATGAATGTATTAATATATATTGTTATTATGTTATTATATATTTATTTTATTTATATATTAATATGATTGTGTTGTGATTGGATCATGTTTATTTTTATATGGAGGTAGTAAAAACAAGGACGTTATATGTCAAGTATTATAATGATGTAATTGTGTTATTGTGATATTATGTTATTATGTTGTTATGATGTTTTTGATTGATTGAAAAATAAATAAATTTTGTTTTTTTGTTTTATGTAACTATAGTGAAAAAGATATAAATATATAAAATTTTTTATTTTTGCATTGCTTTTGCATTACTTCAATTTTATTTTTGTTGATGTTTCAAGCTTTTTGGCTTTTCGCTTCTGGTATGTGATACCCTGCCCCTATTTGTAGACCAGGAAGGGGAGGGTCATCTTACCCTCTCACAAAATTTTCAAAATATAAAATGTTCATTTCATATTCATTCATTATTTATTCATATTCATCATTCACATTTCATTTATCCATCTCATTCATCATTCATGTTCATTCACTAACACTCATTCATACCTCACTAATCCACATTTCCTTTCATTCACATTCATTCAATTATCTTATTGTAAGAGACCTTGTCCTCTACGTCCATTCTCTAAGCTTGCATCATATCAATTTGATAAAAATCTATTATATGATTCTATTTAATAGCAGCTTCATGAGCTGCTTTTATTCTTGATGGAGAATGTACTTGAGGATTAATAACTCTATTAATTTCGGAAAAAGATTCTACGGAACGTTTTTCCTCATTAACCAAACGAGTTATTAATTATAATATAATATACTTTTCCATGGTTAAAATCTGATAAGGTGCATTTTGATTGGTTTAGGTGATATTTTGGTGTGGAATGGGAGTAGAAAAAGTTTGCACTCTCATTCCAAAAATCGGAATATTATGTTAAGAGGTTTTTATAAAAAATGTCAAATGCACCTATTTTAGTAAAAAAGTCCTACATCAATACAGAGACAGGCTATGGAGTTGAATTTGTTAATTGGAGAGAGAGCAAATATCAAAATGGGATGTTCATATGGAAATCCAATGCTAAGAACTATGTGAAGATATTTGAAGACTTTGCAATACCAGATGAAATATCTGATGCGACTCTCGGAAAGTTTTATAAACTATTAAGATGTTTAGGGCAAAATAATGTATTAGTCAATGAGTTCAATAAACCAATGTGGATATCAGACTTAGCTAAGATTTTTGGCATCAGTTCTAGTGGAGCATATAAGCTGGCCAAAGAACTATCTACTAATGGACTAATTAGAGGAATCATATTAAATGAGCAAAAACTATTAATGGTGAATCCAGCATATGGACTATATGCAAAGAAAGTATCTGACTTAACCATGTATGTGTTTCAAGACTATATATTTGACACAATCAGCTCCAGCGACATCAGGCGCAGTATCACTCACAATTGTTTGGGGCAGGACTTTGATAAGAGAATAAAATTCATTTTGCCAGAGGAGGGAGTATTGGATGGACAGACTAGAATTACTAGAGCGTATTTTAAAAGCGAGAGGGCTTAATGTTCAAAAACTAATTGAGCTACTAAAAGACAATGGAATGCCAACTGCTTATAGAATGGCCTTGTATAAGAATAGCGGAGAGACTGAAGAATATTATAGACAAATTGAAAGAGTACTTAATCTAAAGGAGGGGACTTTGTATGACGAAAGTAGAGCAGGAAAATCGACAGCTTTTGCTAAAAACAAAGAAAATAATTCTAACAAATAAGTTAGATACTTTTACTATGGCACAGATGCTGAGAAACTATTTAGAGTTACTTAAGGCAGAGTTTTATTCTACAGATGATGAGAGTGTTAAAAGAGCATGTGTTAGAGAAGACATCAAGATAATATTACCTTTAAGCGATAAGACTTTAAGAGACTATGTTGACTCTGGAGAGGTTGCTCTAATTAAAGACTTATACCAATTATGGAAAGATGCATTAGCTTTTGCTGGTTGTAGATCATTAGAGCATTTCATAGATTATATGGAATTAGATATGGGCCAGAATAAAAAGGTTTTAGGAAACAGAAGAAATGTGCTAAGGCCCTTTATATTTTATTTAAATAAGAGTGCATTTGATGACAAGCTAAAGTATGTAATTAGTTCTTATCCACCATCTTATGGCAAAACATATACAATGAATATGTATTCGGCATGGTTGTTTGGATTAGATTGGGATAATACCATATTGAGACTATCTTATTCAGATAGAAATGCGACTGCTGCATCACAAGCAATTAAAGAAACAATGATGAAACCAGAGTATGCGGAAGTATTTCCACAATATAAAGAGTTGAATGGAAAGATATTTTCAAAAGAATTAGTAACAGACTGGACCATTAATGGCAAGTCTAACTCTCAAACATCTCATTTAGCAATCACAAGAGATGGTTCAATAACAGGTACTAGAGCTAATAAGGCTATTATATTCGATGATATGATTAAAGGATATGATGAGGCCAAGAATGAAGAAATCCATAATAAGTACTATGGTAAATGGAACAACGACTGGGCTAATAGACGTGCATCTGATGATGTAGTCTTTGTCTTTGGTGGTACCATGTGGTCTCCTGTTGACTTGATTAATAGAGTTATTACAGATAGAAAGAAATTATCTAATTTTAGAAAAAGCAAAGTATTTGACAAATGGGTTGAAGAATCAGAAGATGGCACAACAGCAGTTATAAGAGTGCCATTGCTAGAGGATGGCAAGTGCACATGTACTCATGTAATGAGTGATGAGAGAGCATTGGAACTACAAGCTAATGATGATCCATTCTCATTCAGTTGTGTATATATGCAAGACCCTATAGCTCCTACTGGATTAGAGTTTGGTGATGAAGATTTATTGCATTATACAAAATTGCCTACTGATAAAGATGGAAAGCCAACACTACCAGACTATTCATTTGCAGTATTAGACCCTACAAGAAAAGGAAAAGATAATGTTTCAATGCCTATATTTAAAACAGATGGAAAGTACCATTATATGATTGATTGCATATTTCAGAAGAAAGCCATGACAGAATTATATAACGATATTGTTCAGAAGATAATAGACCATAACATTATCAAACTAATTGTAGAAAATAACACAGATACATCTCTTCCTTCTCTATTGCAAGGAAAACTAGAAGAGAGAGGATATATGCTATGTGAGATTATCCCTAAGTTTTCTACAAAGAATAAGGAACAGAAAATAAATGATATGCGTGGAGTTATAAAAAGAAAAATCATGTTTAAAGACAAAACAACTTATACAGCAAATACTGACTATGGCATGTTTATGAAAAACTTGACTAGATATTCATTTGACTATGCCAATAGACATGATGATGCACCAGACTCCTTGGCTATTTATGCAGAAGGCATAATTGTAGGCTCTGCAAGAAGGAGCAAGCCAAAGGCTATTTCTAGAGCGGAATTAGGCTTTTAAAATTTTAAAAAGGTGCATTTCTAGGCACTTAGGTGCTATGATTTTTGTAGGTGTATTTTGGGGAGCGAGTTTACGCTCGTAATCAAAATGGGCAGATTATATATTGGAGGGAATAATCTAAGTTCTTGTTTTCTCCACTATAAACGTCCAACAAAGGGCGAGGATTTTTTATCCTCGCTCTTTTTATATTTTTAGTGGAGGAAATGATGGCAGAGTCTTCTAATACAGATAATTTATTTGCACTTAAAGAATATCATGGCAGATACAAAATTACATTGCCTATGAGCAAAGATGAGTTCACCAAAGGTGGAGAGCAAGGCACTATTAAAAACATTATTGATTCATTGCCATATGTTCTAAATGCACACAATAAGAATGCCCAAGCAATTGATTATTTATACAAGTACTACAAAGGAATACAACCAATACTTGAAAAGAAGAAAGTCATTAGAGAAGACATTAACCATATTGTCTTAGAAAACCATGCTTTTGAAATTGTTGAGTTCAAGAAATCATTCTTATATGGAGACCCTATTCAATATGTTCAAAAGGGCAACAAGAATGACAAGAAATTGGCTGAAAAGATTGTAAAGCTAAATGAATATTGCGAAATGACAGGAAAGGCCAATGAAGACAAACAAATTGCAGAGTGGCAGTACATATGTGGAACTGCATATAGATATGTAGATCAAAATCCAACATACAAAGATTATGACGAAGCCCCATTCAAAACATCTGCACCAGACCCTCGTAGCACATTTGTAGTTTATTCAAACTCAATTAAACAAGAGGTCTTGTTTAGTGGATTTATTAGAAACAAAGACGAATCATTAGATTCATTGTCATTAGCGTTAAATCCAAATGGAACAAAAGTAGTCTTATCGATTTATACTGACGACTTCTACATGGAAATTGTTGGAGAAGAGATATTTGGAGAAAAGCCAAGCTTCTCTATATTACAACAAGTATTGCCATTAGGAAATAGAATAGCGACAAGAGACACGTATCCTTTACAAATAAAAGGAAACAGAATCATTGAATATCCATTAAACAATTCAAGACTAGGTTTAATTGAATTAGTTCAAAGCATCTTAGATGCAATAAACCAAATTAAGTCAAATGATGTAGATGACATAGACCAATTTGTTCAAAGCTTAATAGTTTTCATTAACCAGCAAGTAGATGTTGAAGAGTTTAAGAAATTACTAGAAGCAGGAGCAATTGAAGTCAACACAGATGATGCAACAAAACCAGCCGATGTTAAGCAATTGGTAGCATCGCTAAAACATAGTGACACAAAAGTAGTAACAGATGACTTATATGAAAAAGCATTAACCATATGTGGAATACCAAGACTAACAGACAATTCTGGTGGAGGTGATACAGGAACTGCAGCAAGTATTTCTGGAGGATGGACAATGGCGACTGAAAGAGCAAAGCAAGACATTGTTTCATTCAAGAATGCAGATACAGCAGCTCAAAAGTTAATCATCAGAATACTTCAATATTTTGAGAAGAAAGATTTCAGAAAATTAAGTGCAAATGATTTAGCACTAAGATTTAACTTCAACACCTCAACAAACCTATTAGTCAAGACACAAGGTTTAATGAACATGAAGTCAGCCCAAGTAGCACCAATAGATGCTTTTGAAAAGTCTGGAATATTTGCAGATTCATTAGAAGCATATAACAGAGCAGTTGATTATTATGGCAAGAATTTTTGGGGAGCAGAAACTGAGAAGAAGGAAGAACCTGCTGACACGGATGAAGACACAGAAAAAGATATGCCAAGAAACATAACTTATAGTGATGATCCAGACCAGTATGATTCAACCAATCTTCCAGATAAAACAAAGACCCAAAAATAAACCAAATAATATAAATAACTCCAGCATGCCGAGGTAAATGCATGTTACACGAAAAACGCATGAGAAGTGGCTCAGTAAAAACACAGTGTAGAAAGGACAATACATGGACGAGGAAATCAAGGAGATACTACAAGACGAAACACTTGATGAAGCAAAGAAAGTTGAAAAGTTAAAGGAATTGCAAGACAAAGCCAGCAAAGATTATGTAGGCAACAACTACATTCCTAGAGACAAATTCAACGAACAAAAGACAACGTATGAAACATCATACAACGAGTTAAAAAAAGAATACGAAGCGTTTAAGCAATCAAAGATGACAGATGAGGAAAAGGCACAAGCCGCAAAGAAAGCACAAGAAGATGCTCTAGCTGAAGCAAATAAGGAAATCGCAAAATTAACTGCTGAAAGCATTTTTAAAGGAAATGGATTAAAAGAGGCAGATTATCAATCTTTTATGACAGTCATTTCTAACATGAATAAAGAAGATGCAGGAAACTTCGCTGAAAGCTTAGCAAAGCTTGTAACAAGCCAAAAAGAAGTAGCTACTAAAGCTATTGAAGATGGACTTGTTAAAAACACACCAACACCTCAAATGGGCACAGAGACTGTAAGCAATGAAATTGATATTGCTAAAAACAATTTAGCAAAAGCAAGAGAAAGCGGAGACAGAGTAGAAATAGCTAAGCGCTTAAGTGAATATCAAGAAGCATTAAATAAAAAATAGGAGGAACTTTTAAATGCCAAACGGAGTAATGTTAACAGACACACTATTAGGCTATGCAGGTCTTTTATATGACAAGACAAACACTGCAACACCAGTACTTAATCTTATCTCAGGACAAGATGAGCAAACCCAATCAAATGAATTTATTATGGGACAAGAATACGAAACAGGAGATGGAACTTTATCACCAGTTAGTGAAAAAGATTCATTAACTGCACCAGATCCAAAATTCGTACAACCAGAGCAAAAAACAAACTGCACTCAAATATTCCATGAGTCAATCGCAGTTTCATATGCAAAATTATCAAATTTAAACAAATTATCTGGATTAAACTTAGCAAATCAAACTGCAAATCCACAAGATATAGAAGCAGCACAAGCAGCATTTGCTATGACAGGAATAGCTAAACAAGTAGAGAACATGATATTCAACTCTACATATGTTAAACCAGAAACTAATGAAACTGCAGGACAAACAAGAGGTTTAGCAGAAGCTATTGTTGCAAACGTAGTTGCAGGTGGTGGAAAAGACTTAGACATCTGGATGATTAATGACCTATTAGCAATGATAGAAAACCATGGTGGTTCAAAAGTAGGATTAACCTTAGTAACTAACAACGTTGGACTTTCTAACTTAAATAAAACTTCAGCTGAATTTGGCTTGACAGTAGCACCAGCAGACAGAAATGAAACTGGTATTGATGTTAGAAGAGTTGAAACACCAAACGGAACAGTTAATGTAATAGGTGATCCATACGTAGTAAACGGAACAGCATTCTTATTAAATTTACCTGCATTACACATTGTACATCAACCTGTACCAGGTAAAGGAAACTTCTTCATTGAAGACTTAGGTAAGAAAGGTGCTGCTAACGAGAAACAAATCTACGGACAATTAGGACTAGACTATACAACTGAGTTCTTACATGGAAAAATCACAGGTTTATCAACAACCTTCACAAAGCCAGCAGGACTAAGAGTAGTAACAACTGCTGCAGTTCCAGAAGGCTAGAACTAGGAGTAATTAATGAAAGTTAAAGTGAGAGTAATCAAGATTTTCATCGATAAAGACACCAAGAAATTGATGGAAGTAAAAGATGGAATAACTTATGATGAAGCGCCTGAGTACGAAGAGGAAAGGGCAAAAGAATTAGTTAAAAAAGGTTTTGTAGAAATTTTAGAGGAACCTAAAGTTGAAGAAGCAAAGCCAAAAGCTAAAAAGAAAAAATAATAGAAAGGGATAGACGATGGCAATAACAATTACCGAAGAAGACCAACTTGAAGATATGCGCCTAATTATATTAGATGATATCACAGATGAGTCTAAAGATAACTATTTTAGGTATTACCTTAAAGTAGCAAAGAACACGTATTTAGTCAGAGTTTATCCCTTTGACTATATGAATATGACTGAATTACCTGACAATATCGCAGCTGAATGGCAAACAAGATGTGCCATTCAATTATACGATAATCATTCTAACGGACTAGACAATGCAATAATGTATAGCGAAAATGGACTTCAAATTCAATTTGCTAAAGGTGGAATAAGCAAAGATTTACTTGCAGAACTTCCACCACCAAAAGGCAAAGTTCTATATGAAGAAAAAGTAGAAACATCAGAGGACGAAACGCCAACAGAGGAAGACAATCCATGAGAAAACAATGGGAAAAGAAGATATACATTGCTAGGAAGTTAGAAGGGGTAGATGAATATGGAAAAGGCATATATGAAGAGCCTAAACAATATTCATTCACAGTACAGCCAATGAGCTCAAGGCTAGATATACAAATGTTTGGCGAAAGAGCAATAGAAATGCAAAGAATGTTAATCGAAAGAAAGAAGTATGAAAACTTTTTCCATGAAGGAGATTTAGTCTATTTAGATGGAGCATCTCCAGAAGGGGAAGAGGTAAATGGCATAAATGCAAATTACAGAATGCTTCCACCAAGAAATCAGAATTTATGCATAACAATTTATTGTGCAAGGATAGTGAATAAGAATGGGTAAGGCAATTATATTAAATGTGAAGAACATGAAAAAGCTAGGTGACAACTTAGAAAAATATAGAGCGAGCCTAATCACACATGCAATAAACACAATAGACAAGACTTGTAAAGTAGGATTACTTGGCAATTATGAAAGTGCTAGTCAATTGGAAACCAAGGTAGAAGGAAGTATCGTTAAAGGTGGCATAAAAGCTCCAAAGGAAGTGAAATTCGCTGAATATGGAACAGGTATATATGCCGAAAAAAATCATATAGGGACAACAAAAACTTTTAACGAATCTGGATATAATAAATGGTTTGTACCAGTTGGACAAGTAACTCATAGCCTAGGATATCCAATAGTGAGTATCCAAGGGGAAGAATACTATATGGCAAGGCCTCAGAGAGCACAACATTTGTTTGAACAAAAGTGTGAGCTTATGAGAAGTCAGATAAAACAGATAGCCCAAGATGAATTTATAGGAGGAGCAGATGGCATTACCAAGTATTTACAATAGCATGCTACAAGTAGCAAGAGAATACATACAAAGCAACTCTGAATATTCACCTTATGTTTTACCCACTACGCCAGAGAATAGTAAAATCTTTCCCTTAGTAATAATAGAGCAAGCAAATGATCCATTGCATAGTGAGACACTAGACAAGAAAGAGCAAAAATTCAGAATGGTATTTGAGATTAACATTTTTACTCAAGATAAAACACCGACAGACAAGACCGTTATAGCAGAAGAGCTTACAAAATTAGTCAACGATGTTTTTGAAGAGCAATTTGGAATGAGGAGAACCAATAACGCACCGATTCCAAATATAGATGATTCTGTATATAGGAAGCATTTAATTTATAGAGGAATATACGACATAGAGCAAAACAAAATGTATGACAGATAAATTTTAAGGAGGAAAAATAAACATGGAAGTAGCATTAACAGATGTAGGAACCAAATTGTACAACAGAGCAACAGCAAATGCAGCAATGACAAAACTTATTGGTATTACTGGAGTTCCAGAAATGGGAAGCGCACCAGAAACTCAAGAAGTAACAGAAACTGATAGCCCTGTAAGACAATACGTATCAACAAGAGCAACAGCAGATGCATTAGCATTTACATTCAATTATCTTGAAGATAACTTTGAAGCTGTAAATAGCTTAGATGATGGCGCATCACATGAATTTGCTTTAGTATTTGGAGATGGCTCAGGATATTACATCAACGGAACAGTTAAAGCATGGACAAACTCATTTGAGTCAAACAGTGCAATTAACGCAACATTGAGCATAACTCAAACAACTGGAGCTGTATGGAAATCAAAAACTGAAATGGACCAAATCTTAGCTGCAACAGCCTAAGAAAATAATAGTGGAGGAAAACAAGAATGAAAGGTATTAAATTAAAAATTGATGAAAAAGAG
>OCVV012826894.1_pt1 | contig 48753 bp, 45 predicted proteins | sample 1539721 | NCBI WGS metagenome assembly OCVV01 (sample SAMN02144230, study PRJEB22623) | gut metagenome | biome: sheep rumen | host: Ovis aries | place: New Zealand | reverse complement strand
TGCCATTACAGGGCAGACGGCTCCCGAAATAATCTTCACCCGCGCAGACCACAGCAAAGAACACATGGGGCTGCAGACGTGGAAGAATGCGCCAGACGGAAGGGTATTGCTTAGTGACACGAAGGTTGCCAAGAACTATTTGCCAGAAAAGGAGATAAGGCAATTGGAAAGAGCCGTGACAGGCTATTTCGACTATATAGAAGACTTGATAGAGCGGGAAAATGCTTTTAATATGGAGCAGTTTGCCGCCTCTGTCAACGAGTTCCTGACTTTCCGCAGATATGCGCTGTTGCCTGACAAGGGGAAAATAAGCAGAGAAGAAGCAGACCGAAAAGCCGAAGAAGAATATCGGCTGTTTAATCCTACGCAGAGAATAGACTCAGATTTCGACAAACAAGTCATAGGTCTGTTTGATGAAACATAATTTATTAAGTACCTTAACTTATAGTAAGAGCGTTCTTCACAGGGCGAAGCGACCATAGGCTGAGCACTGTATAACGTGTGGGAATATGTAAGTCCTCTCGTTTTTGAAGTGTTGCCTGTTTCTTCTTCGTCTCAAATTAACTCGCTGTTGTTTAGTAAGAAATGGGAGATAAACTATTTTGAGACTGAACTTTTTTCTCATTGTTGTAGGCTAAAAACTTTTTGAAAAAGATACCCGTTCCACACATTACCAATAAATATGTTTGCCTTATGGCGAGAGAAATCTTTTTGCCGGATTGTAACATTTTTTTTACGCTTGCTCTTAAACCAAAAGCTATAGGGAGTGTCATAAAAAAGCCAACCCACATTGATTGCTTTCCCCAATGAATATCCGACAGACACTGATGGCGATGGCATTTACGCTCATCGCCATATTCGTTTTAACCCAATCCGTATCAGCACAATGGTACAATGTCCGTGGCACCGTCTACGAGAGTTCAACGCTCAAGGGCCTGCCTGGGGCGAGTGTAACTGTCAACGATTCAACAGGCAAAATGGTGGCAGGCCGACAGACGATGGCCAACGGTCAGTTCATGATTCCCGGCGTTCCTGTAGGTCGTTACACGCTGAAGGTGTCGTTCATGGGTTTTAAGCAGCAGTCTTTTGCGCTGACACTTGCCGGCAAGGGTGGCAACAAGAAGGTCAACGATATTTTGATGAAAGAAGATGCCACGATGATGAAAGAAACCGTGGTGGAGGGTAAGTTGCCCGAGATGACTATTGTAGACGACACCGTGATGTACAATGCTTCGGCCTTTTCGTTGCCACCGGGGTCGATGGTTGAGGAGCTGATCAAGAAATTGCCGGGCATCGTTGTAGATGAGAGTGGTAAGATTACCCACAACGGCAAGGAGGTGCGCCAGATATTAGTCGATGGCAAGGAATTTTTCGGCAACAACCAGCAACTGGTGTTGAAAAATATCCCAGCCGAGATAGTGGATAAGGTGAAGGCTTACGACAAGCAGAGCGATCTGGCGCGCATTACGGGTATTGATGATGGCGAGGAACAGACGGTGCTCGACCTCGAAATCAAGAAGGACCGCCGCCGTGGCTGGTTTGGCCGTGTCACGGCAGGCTATGGCACCGAACAACGTTATACGGCACATGCCGATGTCTATCGTTTTCTCGACAAACAAAAAGCGGGTGTCGTAGGCAACGCCGACAACACCCGTGGCAATGGTATGCAAGAGAATCAGGATGCCGCAGCCAGTCTGAACCTCGAGTGGGACAAGTTGGAGCTCAATGGCGGCCTCTCGGGACGTTTCAATCAGGCTTCGGGCTCGTCGTGGAGCAACTCGCAGAACTTCGAGAACAAGAGTGCTGCCTACAGCAACCGCACAAATCGGAATGGCAGCCACAGCAACTCGTTCGACACCAATTGGCGCATCGAATGGAAACCCGACACGATGACGAACATCCTCGTGCGGCCCCAGTTCAGCATCAATGGCAACCGCGGTCACAGCCGCAGCGAGAGCGCCACCTTCAGTTCCAACCCTTATGATTTAGTGTCCAATCCCTTGCAGCAGTTGAACCAACTGCGCTCGATAGGTGTGAACCATAATCTGGGGGCTAACCGCAATGCCTCGGACGCCATCAGCGGTTCGATGTCAGTGCAGCTCAATCGCCGTTTACGCAAACGAGGCCGCAATGTGACCTTTAACCTCAGGGGTGGCTTGAACCAGAACGATGGCAACTCGAGCAACTACTCGCAGATCGACTACTACCAGATACTGGCGCTCACTGGCGGCGACTCGGTTTATCATAAAATCCAATATGACGACTCGCGTAACATTGGCCGCAACTTCTCGGCACGCTTCTCCTACACCGAGCCCATCGCTACTGGCCAGTTCCTGCAATTCTCCTACAACTATAGCTATCGCTTCAACGACCACGACCGCACCGTAGCCAGCATCTTCGATCCTTATGTCGACCGCTATTTCCTCGGCATCGACGGCTACGACGGTCACATCGATCTGGCTGTCCCCGATATGGCACAATGCAATTATACCGTCAATCGTTACCAGAACCACGACCTGCGCCTGCAGTATCGCTTCATCAATTCCAAAGTACGCTTCAATGTAGGCTTCAACTTACAGCCGCAGTCCAATGCCGTAGACTACACCAAGGGCTGGAAGCACTACGATGTGGCTCGCACCGTGGTCAATTGGTCGCCGACCTTGAACTTCCGCTATCGCTTTTCGCGTCAGCATCAGGTGGAAGCCCGCTATGGCGGACAAAGCGGCCAGCCCTCGCTCACCGACCTTATTCCCGACACGCTCTCCAATGCTAACCCGTTGGCCATACGTCTTGGCAACCCCAACCTTAAACCTTCGTTCAACCATAACGGGAGGGTAGAGTGGCGATTGTCGCAGCCCGATTTCCAACGTTCCTACAACTTCAATGCCAGCTTCAACACCACTCAGAACGCCACCGCCAGTCGCACCGAGTACAACGAACATACCGGTGGACGCGTGACCATGCCTGTGAATATCAATGGCAACTGGAACGCATCGACCAACTTCAACTTCAATACAGCCATGCGCGACCAGCGTTTCCGCATAAACACCAATACGTCCTACCACCATACCACGGCCAACGGATATGTCTACCGCTCGGCCGAGCAAGCCACGGTCAAGAACGTAGTTAACTCCAACAATGCAACTCAGGGCTTGCGCCTAACCTACCGACAAGAGTTTGATGCCTATGCAATCTATGACGACGTGGATAGCGACGAACCCTCGTCGTACCTCAAGAACTCTATAGAAGTGAATCTGCGAGGTAACTTTGGCTACCACGCTTCCAGAGCCACGGCAACCGCTGCTTCGAACCTCGACACCTATAATTTTTCATACGGCCTCAGTGCAATATGGAACTTCTGGTTCGGGCTGAACCTCTCTACCGACATCAGCCAGAACAGCCGCCGGGGATATGCGGAATCCAACATGAACACCAATCAATGGATATGGAATGCACAGGCTTCATACTCGTTCCTCAAGCGCAGGCAGGCAATCATCACCCTGCGATGGAACGATATTCTCAAGCAACGCGACATGGTGAGCCGCAACATCAGTGCCACGGCACGTACCGATTCCGACAGCGAGCGCATCGTCTCCTATGGCATGCTCACCTTTACCTACCGGTTTAATATGTTCGGAGGTCGGGGCATGGGCGGCAATCGCAACCGCGAACGTCAGGATATGGACGATGATGGTCAGCGAGGCTCGCGCAGAGACAATGGCGGTGGTGGCTGGGGTAATGGTGGGCCTCGAGGTGGCGATGGCATTGGCGGCAGAAGATAGATAAATAACGATTCTTTGTAAATACTGGCGGTTTTGTTTGTGTCAGTAAGCGAAAAGTAGTATTTTTGTGCGCATTTTTAATGAAACTGTTTTATGAACGACAGACTTTATATCTTCGATACTACCCTTCGCGATGGTGAACAAGTGCCCGGCTGCCAACTGAATACCGTTGAGAAAATCCAAGTGGCAAAGCATTTGGAGGCCCTCGGTGTCGACGTCATCGAGGCGGGTTTCCCCGTGAGCTCACCTGGCGATTTCAATAGCGTGATAGAAATCTCTAAAGCCGTGACGTGGCCCACAATCTGCGCCCTCACACGTGCCGTTGAGAAAGATATTGATGTGGCCGTGGAGGCACTGAAGTATGCAAAGCGTAAACGCATCCACACAGGCATTGGCACCAGCGATGCACACATTCGTTATAAATTTAATAGTACGCGCGAGGAAATCATCGAGCGGGCTGTGGCGGCAGTGAAGTATGCCAAACGCTTCTGCGACGATGTGGAGTTCTATGCCGAGGATGCAGGACGTACCGACAACGAATACCTGTCGCGCGTCATCGAAGCGGTGGTAAAAGCTGGCGCCACCGTGTGCAATATCCCCGACACTACCGGCTATTGTCTGCCCCATGAGTTTGGCCAGAAAATCAAATACCTCATGGAGCATGTTGATGGTCTCGCAGCCGGAAAGGCTATCCTTTCAACCCATTGCCACAACGATCTCGGCATGGCTACAGCCAACACCATGGCGGGCGTGCTCAACGGAGCACGACAGGTGGAGGTGACCATCAACGGCATTGGCGAACGTGCCGGAAACACATCGCTTGAGGAGATAGCCATGATTCTCAAGTGCCACCGTTCCATCGGCATCGATACCAACATTAATACACAAAAGATATACCCAACATCGCGCCTTGTATCGTCGCTCATGAACATGCCTGTTCAGCCCAACAAAGCTATTGTCGGGCGAAATGCTTTTGCCCACAGCAGCGGCATCCATCAGGACGGCGTGCTCAAGAATGTGCAGACCTACGAGATCATTGATCCCAAGGACGTAGGCATCGATGACAACAGCATCGTGCTCACCGCTCGCAGCGGACATGCGGCGCTCCGACACCGCCTGCAGGCATTGGGCATCGAGCTTACCGGCGAAGCCTTAGACAAGATATACGAGGCTTTCCTTCGCCTGGCCGATCAGAAGAAGGAGATTACCGACGACGACATCCTCATGTTGGCAGGAGCTGACCGCACGGCTTCTCATTCCATCAAACTCGATTACCTGCAGGTGACTACGGGAAAGGGCGTTCGCAGTGTGGCAGCCATAGCCTTGAGCATCAGCGGCGAGAAATTTGAGGCCTCAGCCTCAGGCAACGGACCTGTCGATGCGGCTATTAAAGCGCTGAAGACCATCATCCGCCGCCAGATGACCCTCAAGGAATTTACTATTCAGGCTATATCGAAAGGCTCCGATGACGTAGGAAAGGTGCACATGCAGGTGGAGTACGACGGCCACCTCTACTATGGCTTCGGCGCTAACACCGACATCGTCACCGCTTCGGTGGAAGCCTACATCGATTGTATCAACAAATTCAAGAAATAGTATGGGAAAGACACTTTTCGACAAGATATGGGATGCCCATGTGGTGCAGAACGTGCCCGATGGCCCTACGCAATTGTACATCGATCGGCTCTACTGCCACGAAGTGACATCACCGCAAGCCTTCGATGGACTGCGGCAGCGGGGACTACGTTGTCTGCGCCCGAAGCAGATATTCTGTATGCCCGACCATAATACGCCTACCCACGACCAGGATCAGCCTATTGCCGACCCAGTGTCGAAAAGGCAGGTGGACACGCTTGCGAGCAATGCCGCTGAGTTCGGACTGACTCACTTTCCCATGGGCTCGAAGGACAACGGCATCATTCACGTCGTAGGTCCAGAGAAAGGCCTCTCTTTACCTGGGATGACCATCGTCTGTGGCGACTCGCACACCTCTACGCACGGTGCCGTGGGCGCTGTGGCTTTCGGCATTGGCACAAGCGAGGTGGAGATGGTGCTTGCTTCGCAATGTATTCTTCAGCAAAAGCCCAAGGCCATGCGCATAACCGTTAATGGGACATTAGGAGAAGGTGTTACGGCTAAGGATCTGGCACTTTATCTGATGGCCCAAATCACCACCAGCGGAGCAACGGGCTATTTTGTCGAATATGCCGGCGAAGCCGTGCGTGCATTGAGCATGGAGGGTCGACTCACTCTCTGCAACCTGTCTATCGAGATGGGGGCACGTGGCGGTTTTATCGCACCCGACGAAACCACTTTCGCGTATCTCTGTGGACGTGAATATGCCCCAAAAGTCGAGGCTTGGGAGAAAGCCGTGAGCTATTGGCAGACATTGCAGAGTGATGCCGATGCAGTGTTCGACAAAGAACTGGCGTTTGACGCCGCCGACATAGAGCCGCGCATCACCTACGGAACAAATCCAGGCATGGGCATCGGCATCACTGAAGAGATACCCCTCAAGGGTGGGGTAGGGTTTGATAAAGCGCTCGCATATATGGGCTTCAAACCCGGACAGAAACTCTTGGGGACGAAGGTCGATTACGTCTTCCTCGGAGCCTGTACGAATGGTCGCATCGAGGATTTCCGTGCTTTCGCGTCCGTGGTAAGAGGCAGAACCAAAGCCCCAGATGTGGTGGCTTGGCTCGTCCCGGGCTCTTGGGCCGTGCATAAGCAGATAATTGAAGAAGGACTCGACAAAGTGTTGCAAGCAGCAGGTTTCGAAATCCGTCAGCCTGGATGCTCGGCCTGTCTGGCCATGAACGACGACAAGGTGCCTGCAGGCAAATTAGCCGTGTCGACATCTAATCGCAATTTTGAAGGTCGGCAGGGACCTGGGGCACGCACAATCCTGGCATCGCCTTTAGTTGCTGCCGCAGCAGCGGTGACGGGAGTAATAACCGATCCGCGGCAATTTCTCTAATAGCACCTTGGCTTCCCTTTCCCGATAGCGTTCTGTGATTTAGTCACAGAATCACCCATAACCCGCAGCTCATGAAACAGAAATTCAATATTATCACCTCCACCTGCGTACCTTTACCTCTGGAGAACATTGATACCGACCAGATCATACCAGCCCGTTTCCTGAAGGCAACCACACGAGAAGAAGCGTTCTTCGGCGAGAACCTCTTCCGCGATTGGCGTTACAACCCTGACGGATCCCTCAACCACAACTTCGTGTTGAACAATCCCGCCTATTCCGGCTGCATTCTGGTAGCAGGGAAAAACTTTGGCTCGGGCAGCTCACGCGAACATGCAGCATGGGCCATTGCCGGCTACGGCTTCCGTGTCGTCATCAGTTCTTTCTTCGCCGACATCCACAAGAACAACGAGCTCAACAACTTCGTACTGCCTGTTGTGGTTAGCGAGACGTTCCTTGCAGAACTCTTCGACAGTATAACATCGGACCCGCAAACCCAGGTGCGTGTGGATCTTCCTGCTCAAACCGTCACCAACATGGCCACAGGACACACCGAGCATTTCGAAATCAACGGCTACAAGAAATATTGCCTGATGAATGGGCTCGATGATATCGACTTCCTCATGGAGAGCCTCAAGACGCATCCCTTGCCTGAGTAAGACGTGCTTCAGCCTACCGATCCTCGTTTACCGTTGGTCTGAAGCATCCCCGTCCTGTTGTTCCCTTCCCGGTGATGTGCCGCAAACGAAAGGACGGATTTTTCTTTAGGATTGAAAGGCAAGTAATTGTCAGCTTCCCTTACCGTTTAAATCATTAAGACTTAATTTTGTCTGTTTCAAGTAATCAACATCATCAATGCAAGAGACAACGTCATACATCGAGATAATGGACACCACGCTGCGCGATGGCGAGCAGACAAGTGGCGTGAGTTTCATGCCGCATGAGAAACTCGTGATAGCGCGTGCATTGTTGCAGCATCTCAATGTCGACCGAATAGAAGTGGCTTCAGCCCGCGTAAGCGAGGGTGAGAAGGAAGCGGTGAAAAGTATCTGTCGGTGGGCACGCCAGGCAGGAATGCTGGATAGGGTAGAAGTGCTTGGTTTCGTCGATGGCCATTTGTCGGTCGACTGGATTCTTGATGCTGGATGCCGGCGTATGAACCTGCTTTGCAAGGGCTCCCGACGCCATTGCGAGGGTCAGCTCCATAAAACGGTGGAGCAACATGTTGCCGACATTCGCGATGTCGTGGCGTATGCAACATCAAAAGGCATCGTGGTTAACCTGTATCTTGAGGACTGGAGCGGAGGCATGCGTTCCGATGAAAGCTATGTCTTCCAGCTCATGGATGCTTTGGCCGACCTTTTCGGGACGGAGGGGGCTCCTGTAGCCAGGATTATGCTACCCGATACCTTGGGCGTGCTGAATCCTCTCGACCTTATCACCTATATGCGGCGTATGGTCAAGCGCTATCCCGGTGTGCATTTCGATTTCCATGCACACAACGACTACGACTTGGCCATTTCTAATGTCCTTGCAGCAGTCCTTGCAGGCTGTCGGGGCATACATGCCAGCGTAAACGGCCTTGGCGAGCGAGCGGGTAATGCTCCCTTGGCATCCGTACAGGCAATACTCAAGGACCAGTTTAATGCGCGGACGGGTATCAACGAGAGCCGACTGAATGAGGTAAGCCGTCTCGTGGAAGGCTATTCTGGAGTGGCCATACCTCCTAACCGTCCTATCACGGGGTCTGCGGTATTCACACAAGTAGCCGGAGTGCATGCCGATGGCGATACCAAGGGAGGACTCTATCAGAACAATCTCATCCCCGAGCGATTCGGACGCAAAAGGGAATATGCTCTCGGCAAGAATTCTGGGAAGGCCAATATCCTGCGAAACCTGGAGGAATTAGGACTTGACCTCAGCGACGAGGATATGAAAAAGGTGACAGACAGGATCATTGAGCTGGGCGATAAGAAGGAATTGGTCACTCAGGACGATCTGCCTTACATCATACGCGACGTTCTCAAGCATGCCGAAGCGGGTGAACGTGTCCAGTTGTTGTCGTATATGGTCTCTACAGCTTATGGGTTGAGGCCTATGGCACAGGTGCGCTTGCAGATCGACGAGAGCATCTATGAAGAAAGTGCACAAGGCGATGGACAATACGATGCTTTCGTACGCGCCGTACGTCACATCTATAGAGACAGGCTCGGACGTAAGTTTCCATGGCTCTCAAACTATTCTGTGACGATACCTCCAGGAGGACGAACCGATGCCTTGGTGCAAACATCTATAGAATGGACGTTCGAAGAGAAAAGCTATCGCACCCACGCGCTTGATGCTGACCAGACAGAAGCTGCGATAAAAGCGACCATCAAATTGCTCAACATAATCGAACCTATATACGAAAAAAGCGGGAAGTGACGTCACTTCCCGCTTCACATATAATAATATGCTCAACTTTCGCAAGCTTCAGTTTCGTAAGGTAATCAGGTTGTCAGGTCGCTTTTCGCTTAGAGGTTTTAGGTGAAGATAGTACTAATTTTGCTGAAAAGCATATTGCAGCTCACAACCTAAGACCTTAAAACCTTACAAGTTGAGATCTTGCGAAACTTGAATAATATATAGTATGTCATTAAAAAGTCCATTTCATCGCCACGGTGGGGATGGCGTAGAAACGGTCGTTAAGCCCGTTGGCGGGCCACACCAGGTTTTTGGTCACCTCCACCTCGGTGCCTACGCTCCACTTGGCATTGTCGTTGATGCGAGGCAGACGCCATAGGTTGACCCAGAACTGAGGTTCGGTACTTAAAATGAAATGACCTTTTACACCTTTGTCATACCACAGGTCGCAGTAGCCCGAGAAGGTGCACAGTCCCTTGGCAAAGTGTACTCCCCATACTTCGGTGAGCTGGACGCTGTGGTTGCTGTTGCCATGGTGCTTCTTGTGGGCAAGATACTTGTACATCAGTTGCACCGAAAACGTCTTGGAGAAATCCTTGCTGTGCCAATTCCAAGCCGGACCGATGAGATAGGCATTGTCAAAGCTGCCACTCGCGCCATCTAAGCCTCCGTTGAACTCGATGTGTGCTGCCACTGGCGCTTTCCAGAATTGCAGCTCACGTGAGATTTCGCCATAGGCACTCTTGACAACATGGTCGCCTAAGTTGGCGTCGATGAAAAAATAGGTGTTACCCCACTTGTCGGGAGTAAAATTCTCAACGGTCGCTGTCACGCGAGGACGGTTGGAAAGCTCCTTGCCGTAGATGTCGTGACCCAGGTCGTAATGCAACTGGACGTTGAGCTGCGCTGTCGCAGCAAGCGAGAAAAGGCCGGCTGCAACAAGAAGAAAACTTCTTTTCATTACTTTTGTTTTTTTTGCTTAATGATTAGATAAAAAATTAAAGAACACATGCCGTTTTTGACTTTGGCGCTGCAAAAATACGGCTTTTTTGCAGTTTTGGCAAAAAAAATCACGAAAACATTTGGTCGTTACAAAAAAAGCCTATACCTTTGCACCCGCTTTCGAGAAAGAAACAATGCAACACCAAGTGATGCAAAACTCGAAAGGGCGCTTAGCTCAGCTGGTTCAGAGCATCTGCCTTACAAGCAGAGGGTCGGCGGTTCGAATCCGTCAGCGCCCACAAAAATGGCTCCTTAGCTCAACTGAATAGAGCATCTGACTACGGATCAGAAGGTTATAGGTTTGAATCCTATAGGAGTCACTTTTTCTTTGACAATATGTGAATTGTCTGGGCGGATACCAGAGTGGCCAAATGGGGCAGACTGTAAATCTGCTGGTTGTTACCTTCGGTGGTTCGAATCCATCTCCGCCCACTCAATGTTACCGATGTTGCCACAAAGTTTATGTCGGCTGTCGGGATTGGGAAAGTTGCTGCGGCAATAGCTCAGTTGGTAGAGCACGACCTTGCCAAGGTCGGGGTCGCGAGTTCGAGTCTCGTTTGCCGCTCAAAAGTGTTCTTTATCAATTTAACGGTGCGTTAGTTCAGTCTGGTTAGAATACATGCCTGTCACGCATGGGGTCACGGGTTCGAGCCCCGTACGCACCGCTAAATAACTGCCAAAATACAATATGTACGCGGCAGTTTTTTTTATCTCTGGTGCGTTAGTTCAGTCTGGTTAGAATACATGCCTGTCACGCATGGGGTCACGGGTTCGAGCCCCGTACGCACCGCTTAAGCCTTCCTTCGGGGAGGCTTTTTGCGTATATGTCCGTCCCATTCTCGCTTCACCAGTTGCATTCGAGGCTCTTCCCGTCTATAGGTGCTCAGATTGTCGGTGATTGAAGTCCTGCTACCGACCAGATGTAGGCATAAAAAGAGCTCCACACGATGATATCGGTACAAATAGCTATTGAAAATGTTAAATTATGTTTTATTATCATCTCTTCGAATGTTCCTGTTAAGTTTTATTTGTACTTTTGCATGCTCTTAGAGAGTAAGCATATATGCATGAAACGAAAATGCATGTTTTGTGCTCAAAATCAACGAAATGACTCCCGAGACTAAAGGGCAGCAAACAGCTGCTTCTTCTCCCTCATCCGAGAGTATTAAGATGAGTTTCGAGGCCACTATTGAACCACCTACGGCGACGCCAGTGATATCCACTGACGGCGCCGTAGGCGTACCCGAAAGTCGTTGGTTTGTGGCTTGGGTGGCTCCACGTGCAGAGAAAAAGGTAAGGGATGAACTGCTGAAAGACAACATAGTAGCCTACGCTGCTGTCCATAACGAGATACATACCTGGCGGCGCAATGAGAAACGTGTGGTGGAGGTGGTACTCATCCCCTGCATCGTGTTCGTCAAGACCCTGGAGGCGCACTTCGAGATGCTGCGCCAGAAGTACCGCATCAACTCCTTCATGCGCAACCCGGCGGGCTCCAGGAACGGACGCGTACCCTATGCCGTCATCCCCGAGGCCGAGATGAAGCTCCTCCAGACCATGGTGGCGCAGGATGACTTCGAGGTCTCTTTCGAGAGCACCCGTTTCACCCTCGGCGAGCATGTACGCATCCTCGGCTTCGACGCCTTTGGCGAGACCGCCCAGATTGTCAAGCTGCCCGAGAAAAACTCCACCTACGTCGGCGTCCGCGTCGGCTTCCTCGGATGCGCCTACATGAAGGTGCCCGCAAAAATAATCCTCCGGCTCAAGAAATAACCCTCCCACCCTCCGCCTCCCCTCATCACGCCCCTCCCACTCATCTCGCAGAATACTAAGGTTTATCTTAAACACAAATTGGGACAAATATAATTCACTAATTGTCACTAATATTAGGTCACGAATTAAGATAAATACTTAGGTCACGAATTGAGATAATCTGCGCTCTGCAGCGTGAGATAAATTGGATTTAACACGTCCATCGCAATGCCAATTTATCAGCATTAGTGAATGATATTTATCTCAATTAGTGATTAAAACTTAGTCCTAATTCGTGTTCAAAAACAAAACCTTAAATCATTAAATATCATTATGATTAACGTTGGAATTATCGGATGTGGCTTCGTAGGTGGAGCCCTCAAAGACTGGTTGGAACACAACAACCCAGAGTGTAAACTCTTCATCAGTGACCCTCCCAAGGGCTACAACGATGACCTGAGCAATATCGACATCGCTTTCTTGCAGATCCATGTACCCACCGAGGACGATGGCACGCAGGATCTCACACTGATGAAGCAGCTCATCACCAATCTGCCCGATGTGCCCGTGTTCGTGCGCACCACCATCCTTCCTGGTACCAGTGAGCGCCTCTCCAAGGAGACCGGCCACCAGGTGTGCTATATGCCTGAGTTCCTCACCGAGCGCACCTTCCTCGAGGACTTCCGCAAGCAGACGATGGTTTTCACCGGTGCCCACGACCTCCTCACCAAGATTTTCGTGGGCAAGAAGTTCACCGTCATGACCCCGCTGGAGGCCGAGCTGACCAAGTACATGCATAATGTCTTCGGCGCGTATAAGGTCACTTACTTCAACGCCTGCCGTGAGTACTGCGAGCAGATGGGTGGCGACTGGCGCAAGGTCCACACTGGCATGCTCCTCTCCGGCTACATCAACGACACCCACACCTATGTCCCCGGTCCCGACGGCAAGTTCGGCTATGGCGGCAAGTGCTTCCCTAAGGATGTCAACGCTTTTGCTAAGATGACCGAAGGCACACCCCTTGGCACCCTTCTGGCACCCCTCCACGAGCTCAACGTCCACTTCCGTGGATTCGAGGAGCACATCTAAGATAAATGGATTTCTGGCAGCATGGGTGGAATGAGAGTTCGCAGTTCGATACTGCCTGCCAGAACGATTTACCAGCTTTAACACACGCCTGTAATACGCAGTATGGAGATTAAGGATATAGCGGGATTGAGTGAACCTTTGACGAGAATCATTGATTGTCTTGACAAGGGTGTGAGTTCATTGGCATCTCCGTTTGTGTATAAACGAATGGAGAAGGCGAAGCTGCTGATTGAACAGAAACGTGCTGACCAGAATGCTGTCATTGCGCTAAAGGATGCCATGACGCAGGATTTGATAGCAGTGGCACGAACCACACGCGACCGTCAGGAGATAGAGAACATATCCGCCATTTACGGCAACGCCCTTCGGGAATTGCAGTCCTTTGGAGAAAACACCCTGCCGCCAGCACTTGTCAAACCAGATTGGGCAGCACATTTCTGTGACAGTGCGAAGGATTGCTGCGATGAAGAAGTACAGTTGTTATGGTCGAAGATACTGGCTGGTGAGATAAAGGAACCGGGGAAGTATTACAAGCGAACACTGGCCAATCTGAAACAGATGGAACGCCACGAAGCTGTATGGTTCTATAAGATGTGCAAATATGTCATTGATGGTTCTTATTTGCCGGTCTTTGCTATTGATAAAGACTTTCTGCCATTCAACGAATACCAGTCACTAGTCGATTGCGGGTTTTTGAATGCCGACTATGGTAGCATGGAGATAGCCAATGACAGTATCCTTCACATCAGTTCGGTAGAGATAGAATTGAAAATTTTAAGAAATACTTACCACACACGTGTGGCTACCCTGACAGACACAGGGTTGCAGATTTGTGAACTTGTGCAAACGGAACCTGATGATATTTATGTGCAGAAATTGATTCAGAATTTGAACGAAAGTCAATTGGTGACGGCGAGAGTGAAATAGTCTGTCCCCTGTCCCAAGCGAGGCAAAAGTCGAGGTGACGGTATGGAAAGAAGAAAGGCACGCTCCCGGGAGCGTTGGAACTAAATACAAATAGAATTTATGAAGAAGATAGCAATTTTTAATCATAAGGGTGGAGTAAGCAAAACTACCACAGCGTTTCATATTGGCTGGATGCTGGCTAACAAGGGTAAGAAAGTACTTTTTGTAGATGCCGATTCGCAGTGCAACCTGACGATGATGTTTATGGGCTATGCCAAGTATGACGATTTCTTGATGTCGGGTGACAAGAACAATATCAAGGAAGCACTTGAACCGGCGTTTAAGGCGAAGCCAAAACTCATAGACAGCATTGACTGTCCGCAGAATGAGAAGAACACCAACCTATATATACTGCCGGGTAGTATTGATTTGACTGAATATGAGGTGGCTCTTGGTATGTCATTCCAGTTGTCTACGACACTTGGTACAATGAAGAACCTGCCTGGTTCCTTTTCTTACCTCATTGACAAGTGCATGAAGAAGTACGGGATTGACTATGCTCTGATAGATATGAACCCCAGTCTAAGTGCAGTGAACCAAGACTTGCTGATTAGCTCAGACTACTTCATGATACCAACATCTCCAGATGTATTCTCTTTAAAAGCTGTGCAGTCGTTAAGCCGCATACTTCCAACTTGGGAGGCTTGGGCAGTACAAGCTCGTAAGGTATTCCAAGATGCAGAGTATCCACTGCCTCTGAAAACGCCTAAATTCATTGGTTATACTATCAACGACTTTAATCTGCGCCAATATGGCCAGCCATCACAGTCATTTGCAACCATTATGAAAGAGATAGAGAAGAGTATTGGTAACGACCTTGTACCCGCCTTGAAAGCAGCCGATATGCTACTGCCAGAAGCAAAATACAGAGAGGCCAAAAAGATAAACAAAGACCTGAAGAGCCTTAACAGGGAATTGGATCAGTACTGTCTTGGTCAGGTGTCAAACTTCAATCGCTTTATTGCAGATTCCAATAAGCAGTCAGTTCCAGTCTATGAGTTGAACCCGTCCAAAGTCGCTTATCAGGGCCAGAAAAAGACACTCACTTGGTTTAAGGCTTTGTTTGAGATGATGGGTAAGAAGATAATGTATCTGACCAATGACTAACGCATTTGCTAAGTTTGAGAGTAATATAGCTTCCGCAGCCATATTGGAGAGAATCTACGAGTTCCTTTCCAAGAAGACCCTTCCATTTGAACCAGATGAATTGTTGCGGGCTGAATATGTGATGGTAGTAAGTGCTTTTGACTGCTATGTACACGACTACGTACGCGAGCGAATGGTTAATGCCTTCAAGACACCATCTTTGATGGCAGACAAAACGCGCGAGTATAAAGTGTCTCTTGGGGTAATGATGGATATAATGAACGAGTCGAACCCTATTTCGCAGATGCAGCTTTTGGAAAACGCCATTAAAAAGGCAGAATCCGCTTACTCATATCAGTCATCAACTTCAGTTGAACACGTTTTGGGTCTTGTTGGTTTCAAGAAGATTTGGACTGCAATGTATGGGAAAACAGATGCAGGAGCAAGGAAGAGCCAGCTGGACCTTGTTGTAAGACGCAGGAACCAGATAGCACACGAGGCGGATATGAACTATGTAACAAATACCAAGAATGCAATAACCCTACAAGATGTTTTAGACGCTAAAGCTTTCCTGGTGGATTTGTCTCTGCATATAGATAGTTTGACATAGCAACCAATCGTTTGGACTCAAACTAAGGTAATATGGCAACAGTAAAGGTAAAGATGACAACCAACGCCCGTTTGGTGGGCGATGTGTTGCCCAGTAAACGCAATACTTTTTATGCCTTGAAGGAATTGATTAACAACTCCATCAAGGCAGCGGCAAAGCATATACATATCGATCTGATTCCTTCAGATTGCGATGAGGATTCATTGCAATACCGTCCCATAGAGAAAATAATGATAACAGATGATGGCGAAGGAGTCTCTCAATCCCGTTTTGCCAATCGTATTATGGAGATTGCTACAGAGTCAGAGGATGGTGGTAATGGCACAGGGCGCTTTGCTGGTCTGCTGATAGGTCGCACAATGACTATAGAAACAACCTCATTTGACCAAGAACAGAAAAAGAAGACCACTTCTAGTGTCACATTCCATGCTATGGATTTTACAAGTGGTAATATTAACGATGTTGAGTTTGACGTCAATTATTCCGATGTTGATTCAAGTATTCCCAATGGTTATAAAGTAACACTTTCCGACCTGTATAATAACGAGCAGGATTGCCCTAGGAAGAACAAGCTGAGTTCAGAGTTCAAACCAGATAATTTTGCGCAGGCTGTGTTTGAGCATTATCCTTTCTACTTGTTTAATGACAAGGTTAAGTTTGTCATTAACGGTAAAGAACTAAGGATGGAGGATTTTTTCCTCAACCATAACAAGGTTGGAAAAATTAAAGACTACACAGATACATCAGGGAAAGAGCATAAAGTACGTTTTCAGTTCTATTCTTTGAAACTGTCCGATAAAAGAGTTCGAATATTTCTTCAGCCCGCTACAGGAATCAAGACGATAATAGCCGAGTTTGTCTATAATTCCATTTGGTATTCACCTGAGGCAATGGGCGCCCAGTTTGTCGTGGTGGAGTCCGACATAATCACCCCGGACCTTTATTCAAATTTTACGATTGAGGCATTGGGACAAAATGAGTGGACATCTTTTTCAAGACTTATTCGGGAAACAATAGACGAACATTTCAAAAAGGGCGATATAAAATATAAATCATTCCTTGATAAACTTGGTGCTGACCAATACTATCCCTATACCGCAGATGAGCGCAAAAAGAACCTTGCGTCAGAAAAGCTTTTCGAGAGAAGTGCTTATTTGTTTGAGGATGACCTCAAGTTACTCTCTACAGACAATAAGACACGTAAAATTGTTTATTTGCTATTGCGAAAAGCCATTGAAGATGGTGATTTGACCTATCTCTTTAGCGATGTTCTGAATCTTAGCAAGGAGGGGCAGAACAAGCTAAAGGAACTACTTCGCCAGACTGACATGGAGGAGATTGTACGTTTTTCTTCAGATATAGCTCGAAAAGATCAGTGCCTAAACTTTCTCCATGAACTTGTTTATGGGGAGATTTCAAAGCACCTGTTAGAAAGGAAACAGCTTCATAAGATAGTTGAGCGACATTTGTGGGTGTTTGGTGAAGAGTATAATGAAACCCTTAAGTTATGGTCGGATACCAGTTTGGCGAATAATTTGGATGAACTTCATCGGAAGTATCTCGATTACCAGCCTACCAAAGATGACGAGAATCTTATTGAAGAAGTCAAGGGTAAGGTTAAAAGTATAACAGATTTGTTCTTCTATAATGAGAAAAGGCTTGGCAATGGTCGAAGAGAGGTAATGATTGTAGAGTTAAAGGCACCAAAATGCTCCATTGGTCAAAAAGAACTTAACCAAGTAGAGCGCTATGGTTTTGAAATCGCTAATCAAGGTGCCTTTCCTAAACAGGATGTCTGTTACAAAATATTGCTTATATCTTCAAAGTTGACAAGTTTTGGACGCTCAATAGTTAATGGAACAGGGCTAAATAAGCAGACACCATTCTTATATAAGAATATCACCGACAACGGAGCAGATATACAGATTTATGTCATGGAGTGGTCAGAACTGATAAGCAAGAATCGGATTCATCTCAGTTATCTTGGCGATAAATTGAAAGTCAAATATGATGATGTCAATGAGATTTTCCAACGAGAGTATTCAGAGCTGATGATTCCCAATAGAAATCCGAGATTATACGAATCAAAAAAACAGCAATAATTAATAGCGGCAACCGCCTTTTTTCGCGCAGGCGGATCCGCATTGGGGCAGGGAACAGCTCTCATAAGAAAAGGTTCCTCGACGAGTGAAGCGATAAGTCGATAACAATACAGTGGCCTGCCCTCTTTATTCGGGAAACAATAAAAATCACATATTTATGAAAGGAATAGTTCTCGCCGGAGGTTCTGGCACGCGGCTTTTCCCGATTACCAAGGGTGTTAACAAACAGTTGTTGCCCATCTACGACAAGCCGATGGTGTATTATCCCATCAGCGCATTGATATTGACAGAATAACGAAATAAACAATAACGATATACGATAATGAAGAAAGTAATGCTTGTGTTTGGAACACGGCCGGAGGCCATCAAGATGTGCCCGCTGGTGAAGGAGTTCCAGAAGCACCTGGAAGATTTTGAGACGATTGTGTGCGTGACGGGACAGCACCGCGAGATGCTGGACCAGGTGCTGCGCATCTTTGATATTACTCCCGACTACGACCTCAATATCATGAAGCAGGGGCAGGATCTGTACGATGTCACCGCACGCGTGCTCACCGGTATGCGCGACGTGTTCAAGACGTGCAAGCCCGATGTGGTGCTGGTCCACGGCGACACCACCACCTCTACCGCCGCAGCTCTGGCTGCTTTCTACCAGCAGATACCAGTTGGTCACGTAGAAGCTGGACTCCGTACCCACAACATCTACAGCCCCTGGCCCGAGGAGATGAATCGTCAGATTACAGGTCGCATCGCCACCTATAACTTCTCACCTACACCTCTCAGTGAGAAGAACTTGAAGGAAGAGAAAGCGCAGGGCCAGATCTTCGTGACAGGCAATACTGTCATCGACGCCCTCCATATGGTAGTGGAGAAATTGAAGAACGACCCAGCCCTGGCTGCAGAGCAAGAGAACATCCTCCGTGCAGCCGGCTACGACGTTAACCGGCTGAATGAAATAGTAAATAGTCAGTCTGTAAATGGTAAATACCGTAGGCTTGTCCTGATTACCGGCCACCGTCGCGAGAACTTTGGTGAAGGTTTCATCCACATGGTCACTGCCATGAAAGACCTTTCGGAGAAATATCCCGACGTAGATTTCGTCTATCCGATGCACCTCAACCCGAATGTCCGCAAGCCCATCCATGAAGTCTTCGGAGAAATAGTAAATGGTAAATCCGTAAATAGTAAATGGGGTAATTTTTTCTTCATTGAGCCGCTGCAGTACTTGGAGTTTGTGTACCTGATGGAGAAGAGCACTGTGGTACTCACAGACTCAGGTGGCATCCAGGAAGAGGCCCCAGGCCTGGGCAAGCCCGTACTCGTGATGCGCGACACCACCGAGCGTCCCGAAGCCCTCAAGAGCGGCACAGTACATCTTGTAGGCACCAACCACGACCTCATCGGCAGCGAAGTCAGCACCCTCCTCGACGACCCCGCCGCCTACGAGAAGATGTCCAAGGCCGTTAACCCCTATGGCGATGGCAAGGCTTGCTCACGTATCGTTCGTGCATTAAAAGGCGAAGAAGTAGAACGCTATGGTTCCTAGTAGTCAAATAACTAAATTGAATAAATTGTAAATAGTAAATCCTTAAATAGTAAAAACAAGATGATCAACGTAATTGGCCTCGGCTACATCGGTCTTCCGACCGCGCTTATGATGGCGTCGCATGGTGTTGAAGTAATAGGCACCGACTACAACAAAGACCTTGTTGCAACACTTAACGCTGGCAAGACCACCTTCAAGGAAGATGGCTTGGATGAGCTTTTCGCTGCTGCCGTCAAGGCTGGCATCAAGTTCACCACCGAGTATCAGAAAACGGATATTTACATCGTCTCCGTCCCGACCCCCTACGACAAGTTCTCCAAGAAGGTGGACGCCTGCTACGTCGTCGCTGCCGTCAAGGAAGTGATGAAGGTATGCCCCAAGGGAGCCACCGTAGTCATCGAATCCACCGTCAGCCCCGGCACCATCGACAAGTTCGTCCGTCCCGTCATCGAGGCCAACGGCTTCAAAATCGGTGAAGACATCAACCTCGTCCACGCCCCTGAGCGCATCATCCCCGGCAATATGGTCTATGAGCTGCTGCACAACAACCGCACCATCGGAGCCGACTCCAGGGAGATAGGCGAGAAGGTCAAGAGCTACTACGCCTCCTTCTGTCAGGGCGAGATTGTCGTCACCGACATCCGTACGGCCGAGATGACAAAGGTCGTCGAGAATACCTACCGTGCCGTCAACATCGCCTTCGCCAACGAGCTCAGCCGCATCTGCCGTCACGACAATATGGATGTGTACGAGATTATCAAGATCTGCAACATGCACCCGAGGGTGAACATCCTGCAGCCCGGTCCTGGTGTGGGCGGTCACTGCATCTCCGTGGATCCCTGGTTCCTGGTGGGCGACTATCCCCAGCTGGCGAAGGTGATTGACGAAAGCATGAAGACCAACGACTATCAGCCGGTGTTTGTGCTGGAGCGCATTCATGAGATTATGGAGGAGCATGGCATCACGGATAATCGTCGCGTGGGTCTGTATGGCTTGACGTACAAGGAGAATGTGGACGACATCCGCGAGAGTCCGACGCTGCAGATGCTGGACATCCAGGAGCGTCATCTGGCAAGGCCGCTGAAGACCTTCGACCCGTTCTTTACGGAGAAGGAGATTGTGAAGAACCAGATTCTGGACTTTGACCAGTTCCTGAACGAGGTGGACATGGTGGTGATTATGGTTAAGCACGACCACATCAAACAGAACTGGGACAAGCTGAAGGGCAAGGTGATACTGGATTGCCATAACATCTGCCCGTTGGAGGGGGTGTATCACATTTAACATTTAACTTTTAACATACGGATTTCCGGCAGCACAGGTGGAACGGAAGTTCGCAGTTCGATACTGCATGCCGGAACGAGATTCTAAGTATTTTTTTCCTTTTAGCCTGCTTACTGCCTTACTCTACGCATACTCTCGAGTATGGCTACAAGCAGCCAGTAAGTAGCCTATAGCAAGAGTGAACACTTCCTGAAACGGATGCCGAACATATATATTACTTATGAAGCACATTATCATTACCGGAGGAGCCGGATTCATAGGCTCACACGTTGTTCGCCTGTTCGTGAACAAATACCCTGAGTACAAGATTATCAATCTTGATAAACTGACTTACGCAGGAAACCTTGCGAACCTCAAAGACATTGAGGATAAGCCTAACTATAAGTTTGTCAAGATGGACATCTGTGATTTTGAGGGCGTTCTTCAGTTGATGCAGGAAGAGAAAGTGGATGGTATCATCCACCTCGCTGCCGAGAGTCACGTGGACCGTTCCATCAAAGACCCTTTCACCTTTGCCAAAACCAATGTGATGGGATCTTTGATCTTGCTTCAGGCAGCCAAAATCTATTGGGAAAGCCTGCCCCAGAAATATGATGGAAAGCGTTTTTATCACATCAGTACCGACGAAGTGTATGGTGCGCTGCAGATGACCCATCCCGAAGGTGTTGAACCTCCATTTACCACCAAGGCCAGTAGTGGTAAGCATCATTTGGCATACGGTGAAAAGTTCTTCACCGAGGACTTGAAGTATCAGCCTCATAGTCCCTACAGTGCAGCAAAGGCCAGTAGCGACCATTTCGTTCGTGCTTTTCACGATACATACGGCCTACCTACTATTGTTACAAACTGCTCCAATAACTATGGCCCATATCAGTTTCCGGAGAAACTGATCCCTTTGTTCATCAACAATATCCGTCATCGTAAGCCGTTGCCGGTATATGGAAAGGGTGAAAATGTTCGTGATTGGCTTTACGTGGAAGACCATGCTAGGGCAATTGACACCATTTTCCATAATGGGAAGGTTGCAGAAACCTATAACATCGGTGGTTTCAATGAATGGAAGAACATCGACATCATCAAAGTTCTCATTAATACCGTTGACCGTCTTCTCGGTCGCAATGAAGGTGAGGATATGAACCTTATCACATACGTTACTGACCGTGCCGGTCACGACCTCCGTTATGCGATTGACTCCAGTAAACTTCAGAAGGAGCTCGGCTGGGAACCCAGTCTTCAGTTTGAGGAAGGCATTGAGAAGACTGTCCGTTGGTATCTGGATAATCAGGAGTGGATGGATAACGTCACTTCCGGTGATTATCAGAAATACTACGATGATATGTATTCGAAACGATAAATAAACATATAGCAATGAAAGGTATAGTTTTAGCAGGCGGTAGCGGCACGCGGCTTTACCCGATTACCAAGGGTGTTAGCAAGCAGCTGCTCCCCATCTACGACAAGCCGATGGTGTATTACCCCATCAGTGCGCTGATGTTGGCAGGAATCAGGGATATACTCATTATCTCAACGCCTTACGACCTGCCCGGCTTCAAGCGCCTGCTGGGAGATGGAAGTGACTATGGTGTTCACTTCGAGTATGCCGAGCAACCAAGCCCCGATGGCTTGGCACAAGCTTTTATCATCGGTGAGAAGTTCATCGGTGACGACAGCGCCTGCCTTGTGCTGGGTGACAACATCTTCTATGGTAGTGGATTCACAGGTCTCTTAAGAAAGGCCGTGAAGGATGCAGAAGAGAACCAGAAGGCTACGGTTTTTGGATATTGGGTATCAGATCCAGAGCGCTATGGCGTTGCTGAGTTTGACAAGCAAGGCAATTGCCTCAGTATCGAAGAAAAGCCGAAAGAACCCAAGAGCAACTATGCCGTGGTGGGCCTTTATTTCTACCCGAACAAGGTGGTGGATGTGGCCAAGCATATCAAACCAAGCGCAAGAGGGGAGTTGGAGATTACCACTGTCAACCAGGAATTCTTGAAGGACGGTGAACTGAAAGTGCAGGTCTTTGGCCGTGGCTTCGCCTGGCTCGATACCGGCACGCACGACAGTCTTGCAGAGGCATCCACCTTCGTGGAAGTCATTGAGAAGCGTCAGGGCCTGAAGATCGCTTGCCTTGAGGGTATCGCTTACCGTAATGGCTGGATAAACGAGAAGAAAATGCGTGAGCTGGCTCAGCCGATGCTGAAGAACCAGTACGGTCAGTACCTTCTTAAAGTCATAGACGAAATGAAAGAGGATATCACATCCTTAAGTTTTACTCATCGGGGGATGACCAGACCTGCCGAGTAGTCATCCTCGTTTCATAATTCGCAAAGAATGAAAAAGTATAAAATCGGTTACACTACTGGTGTCTATGATATGTTCCATATCGGACATCTTAATATCCTACGCCGTGCAAAAGAACAGTGTGATTACCTTGTCGTGGGTGTCACAACCGATGATTTATGCCTTAAGCGTAAAAATAAACGCCCCATCATCAATGAAGCGGACAGAATGGCAATTGTCGAAGCTATCCGCTATGTTGACAAGGTCGTTCCACAAACCGATATGGACAAAATCCGTCCCGTCCAGGAATTGGGTGCAGATGCGGTGTTTGTCGGTTCGGACTGGAAAGGCACTGAGGCTTGGAATAATTATGAGAAACAGTTTGCAGAAGTTGGATGTACTGTTGTTTATCTTGATCATACAGATGGGATATCAAGTACAATCTTGCGGGACAAACTGAATGAAAACTCTTCGGAATAAAGTGATTCTTAGTATGGATAATCATAAAATTACCGTCACCTCGCCGTTGCTTCCCAACCTCGACGAGTTTAATGAGATGCTCAAGGAGATTTGGGCGAGTAAGTGGATTACAAACAACGGGCAATTCCACAAGCAGTTGGAACAGGCACTGGCAGAGTACCTGAAAGTGCCTTACATCAGCCTGTTCACCAACGGCACGCTGCCGCTGCTGACAGCCCTTCAGGCCTTGCGTATCACAGGCGAAGTCATCACAACACCCTACAGCTTTGTGGCCACAACCCACAGCATCTGGTGGAACGGCTGCCGTCCTGTCTTCGTGGACATTGAAGAAGAGACCTGTGGCATCGACCCGGATAAGATTGAAGCCGCCATCACCCCAAAGACCACGGCCATCTTGCCCGTTCACTGCTATGGTAAGCCGGTGAATATGGATGCCATTCAGGCCATTGCCGACAAGTATGGGCTAAAGGTCATCTATGATGCTGCCCATGCCTTTGGCGTGGAGGTGAACGGCGAGAGCGTGCTGAACCGTGGCGATATGTCCACCCTCAGCTTCCACGCCACCAAGGTCTATAACACCCTCGAAGGCGGAGCCCTTGTGATGCACGACGAACAGACCAAGAAGCGCATCGACTATCTGAAGAACTTCGGCTTTGCCGGAGAGACGGAAGTCGTCGCCCCTGGCATCAACAGCAAGGTGGATGAGGTGCGTGCCGCCTATGGTCTGCTGAACCTCAAGCAGGTGGATGCCGCCATTGAGAAACGCCATCAGGTAGCTATCAAGTATCGCGAAGCCCTGCGCAACGTCCCCGGCATCCGTTTCTTCGACGATATGCCTGATGTTCGCCACAACTACAGCTATTTCCCCATCTTCATCAATGCTGAGGAATACGGCAAGACCCGCGACCAGCTCTACTTCGAGATGAAAGAAAAGAACGTGCTGGGCCGCAGGTACTTCTTCCCGCTCATCAGCACCTTCAGCACCTATCGTGGATTGCCAAGTGCTGCCCCGGAGAACCTCCCTGTAGCAACCAAGATTGCCAACGAGGTTATCTGTTTACCTATGCACCATGCTCTTTCCAACGAGGATATAGAACGTGTTATTAGCATAGTAAAGTTATAAATAAAGTAATAACTATGAGCACATCCATAAAAATAAGGAATGTAGGCCCTATAAAGGATATCGAAATAACTTTGAATAAAGTAAATGTCTTTATGGGACCTCAGAGCTGTGGTAAAAGTACCATTGCCAAAATTGTTAGTTTTTGCTCTTGGTTCGAAAAGAATGCGATATTAAAAGGAAAATCGAAAAATGAATTCTATTCAGATTTAGTTCAATTCCACAATTTTGAAGACAATTATTTCTGCGAGACATCATATATTGAGTACAATACTGAATGGACACATTATGTTTTTCAAAATGGAAATCTTACTGCTGAGACAAAGATTGGAATAGGAAAGCCCACTTTTAGGAATAAGAAAATTGAGTATATTCCAGCGGAGCGTAATTTCGTTTCAGTTCCAGGATTTGGCAATTATAACGAGTCTAGAGATAATATCAAGGCTTTTCTCGATGATTGGTTTATGTATAAACAGGAGATAACCAATCAAAAGCAGTTTGAAATGCCGATAGCAGCTTTACCAGGATCATATTTTTATACAAAAGAAAATAATCAAGATAACATACTTCTTGAGAATGGTAAAGCAATCAGCCTACGACATTCTTCAAGTGGTCTCATGTCTGTAACGCCATTGCTGATAGTCTTCAATCATGTTGTTGAGAAATTGTACATGAAGTCACGTGGGTTAAGTCCATTTGAAATAGTACATATCAATACCATGATTGACAATATTCAACTTGAAGAACCCGTAAAAGAACAATTACGTACCCTGGTATCCTCTATCAATAGTTTATCGCCTAATATATCAGTTGAAAAAAGAGACAACATACAAAAACGGTTGATAGAGGTCTTGAATATTTCAACAGACTATGCTTTCTCTGAAATAATTATAGAGGAACCAGAATTAAACCTTTTCCCTGAGACACAAGCCCAATTGTTGTGCTATCTGTTACAGAAAATAAATAATCCGGCATATCAGCATAAGTTGATATTAACCACACATAGTCCTTATATATTATATGCACTTAACAATTGCATTCTCGCCAGCGAGGTAAAAGATAAAGTAGATGCGGAAATGCAGTCCGACTTAGCTTTATATTCGCAGGCATGTGTTAAACCATCCGAGGTTTCCATCTGGGAGATAAAAGATGGTTATATAGAAGGTCGTACAGGTATAAATAGTACCATTCAAGATGAAAACGGTTTTATCCGTAAAAACTATTTTAATCATATCATGAAGGGTATTATGGTTGATTTCAGTAATATGCTTCAATATCGGGAAAGTTATGAATAGATTCACTGTAAGACAGCAATTCACAAGCGATATGTATATCACTGACTACACCCAATATCGAAATGAGTGTATAAAGGCAGGTACAACCAATGAGGAGCTAAATAATAGGGTAATTCCACAAGGTGTTGATATTACGAACTTACCATCCTCTACCTTAGATTCCTTTCATGTTGTTAACAAGCATCATGTTTCTATAACCGCTATAAACTTCGAGCGCAATATGCAGTTTTTTCGTGATGCCAATGGACATGATTTGTCACAATGCGAGTGCCTAAGCTATGCAGATGGAGCAACAAGTAAAGGGTGGCTGATGCTTCATGAGCTGAAATACTGTAAGTCAGACAATATACAAACCAATTTTGATGCAGCTGTAGGACAGATAGAGAGGACATACCTTCATTTGAGAGATGATTTTCAGGACAGTCCGTTCCTTACGGATAGCCAATACCGTTATTACTGGGTTATTTCCATTCCAGAGCATTCAGAAGAATCGCCATTCGACGGTTTTGACTATGACTCAAATAGGGTGCTGGAGATGAACCAACAGTATAATTGTACAATTTTTGGAGTCAACAAAGTAGAAGTGCTGAACACGGGCTTTGTAAGAGCTGTAAAATAATAGAGTTAGTCATTATTAAAATATGAAACAAAAGAAACTCATGCTGCTGGGAGGCATCCGCTATTTGCTGCCAGCCATCGAGGCGGCACACAAGCATGGTGCGTACGTCATCACGGTAGATTATTTGCCCGATAACATTGCCCACAAGTATTCCGATGAATACCACAACGTGAGCATCCTCGACAAGGAAGCGGTGCTAAAGTTAGCAAAAGAACTCCACATCGATGGTATCCTCTCTTACGCCGTAGATCCAGGAGTTACAACCGCAGCCTATGTGGCTGAGCAAATGGGGCTTCCGTTCACTTGCTCCTATGAAAGTGCCTGCATCCTGCAAGATAAAGCCCGGTTCCGTCATTTTCTCGCTGAAAACGGATTCAATGTTCCGAATGCCAAGGGCTATACCGATGCTAACGAAGCTTTGAAGGATGTAGATTTCTTCAACTGGCCTGTCATTGTTAAGCCGGTGGACAGCGCTGGCAGTAAAGGTGTCACCAGAGTGGATGATCCGAAAGGCTTGAAAAGGGCTATAGAGACAGCCTTAGATGCATCCCACTGTGGTCATTTCATCATCGAAGACTTTTTGGAGTTGGTCGGCTATCAGTCCAGTGCAGACTGCTTCAGCGTTGATGGGCGACTGGTTTATGCTGACTATTCTGACCAGTTGTTTGACAAGGATGCGGCCAATCCTTATACTCCTTCGATTGAGATTTGGCCATCCACGATGCCTAAAGAACGTCAGGAAGAACTGACCAAGGAACTACAGCGGCTGATAACCCTTCTCGGATGCGGTACTGGCTTGTATAACGTGGAGAGCAGAGTCTGCAAGAATGGCAAGGCATACCTGATGGAGGTCTCACCTCGTGCCGGTGGAAACCGTATTGCAGAACTCCAACGTATAGGAACTGGAATTGACTTGATTGAAGCTGAGGTATTGAAGGCTGTAGGAGAACCATTGCACAACAATATAACAATGCCTCAATATGAAGGGTGCTATGTTAATGATATCGCCCATTCTCTTAAGGCTGGTACATATCAAGGCATTAGTTATGATGACACCTTCAAGCAGAATCACGTTATCGGTGAGGCTATCTACCCCACTATAGGTGAACATGTAGAAGCATTCCATGGAGCGAACAATGCTGTTGGCTCTATTTTCTTGAAGTTCAGCAGTCGTACTGAGTGTGATAGCTATACCAGCCAATTAGGTAATTATATATCAATACAAGTAAGTTAATTATTGCTGATGAAGGATATTGGAAGCATTTTCCCCTTATATGATGAGCAATTGGAGTTTGCCCAGAAACCTTTTTGCTTGCATTCTATCTATGATAGGCAGATTCTGTATTCCCTGTGTAGAGAGGCTCTATATGATATAGCTGTTATACATGGCCAGGGTTCAAAGAAAGTATTATTGCCAGCGTATACCTGCCAGACTGTAATAGATCCATTTCAAGAGCTTGGGTGGAATATATCATATTATCCCATTAATAAGGATTTAACTATTGATACACAGGCTTTGTTGGCGATTGCAAACCAGAGAAAACCTAATATCGTTTTAGCACACCCTTATTATGGGATGGATTTCAATGCTATTGAAAAGGATGCATTAAAATCAATAAAAGAGAGTGGCGCAATTGTCATAGTTGATAACACTCAGTGTATTTTCTCTAATGAGAGACTGTCTTTTGTTGATTATTACGTGGGAAGCTATCGAAAATGGTTCTGCTGTCCAGATGGCGCATTCTTAGAAGATTATTCTAAAGGTAAAACTTCTTTGTCTGCAAATTATGAAGAAAACGCTGAATTTGTTCAAAAACAAACAGATGCAATGTTTTTGAGAGGTGAATACTTCACATATTCAAATGAAGCTATAAAGCAGATTTCAATAAGATTGAATAAAGATGCTGTAAAGGGAATTTCTGGCGCCATAAAACCTCATGCAATGGCAGCTTTCTCTAAAGCTATGTTAGCAATGGAAGATATTGAATTCAATAAATCCCAAAGAATGGCTAACTATGGAACATTGTTCGAGGGTTTGAAGAAAAGTGATAGATGTGCTTTGGTTTGTGGATATCTGTCAAGAGTTACAAATGCGCCATTGTACTTTCCTATATATGTGAAAGACCGACCAGGAATACAGAAACAATTGGCACAGAAGCATATATATGCTCCAGTGTTATGGCCTGTAAATACGAGGGAGATACTGATTAATAAAACCGTAGAGTATATGTTTGACCACTTACTAGCAATTCCTTGTGATCAAAGATATGATAGGAAAGATATGGAAAAGATTATTAATGTAATAAATGGAGAAACAAATGAATAAACTTGCTGTCATAGGTTCTGGAAGGATGGCATGGATTATTGGAAACCATGCGCACAATATGGGATTGGAGACTCATTGCTTTTCAAATGTAGAGCCAGACTTCATCCATGAGGCTTTTGATGTTTTCCATAATATTTCAATCTTTGAGAAAGATGAGATTGTAGAAATATGTAAAAAGGAGAATATTAAGGGCGTATTGGCTACGACTGAGTTGACGGTTGAGATAGCTGCGTATGTAGCAAAAGAGCTGGGGACACTAGGATTGCCCTATGAAATAGCAAGGGTTATTACAGATAAATATCGCAACAGAACTGTCTGTAAAGGTCTCAAACTCTTAAATCAACCAGGATTTGCAGAAATCAATTCAGTCGAGGAGTTAGAAAAGCTTTCATTGTTATTGCCGCTTATTGTCAAACCTACTTCAAAAGGGGGGAAACAGGGAATCACTGTAGTGAGAGATAATTTGGAGCTACAAGATGCATTTGTATATGCGAAAGAGAAATCAGGTGTTAATCCTGTCATTATAGAAGAGTATCTTAATGGTGGAAAAGAGTATTCAGTGGAAAGCCTCTCTTATAAAGGTAAGCATTATATAGTACAGGTGACAGAAAAAATAAGTTCTGGACCTCCTCATTGTGTGGAGTTGGGACACAAGCAGCCAGCAGAGCTTCCTGATGAGATGAGACAAACTGTGGAAGATGCAGTAAAAGAAGGCCTAACAGCCATAGGATTAGATAATTCTACATGCCATACTGAGATTAAGATCATTGATGAAAAGGTTTACCTAATAGAGTTTAATGCTCGCCCCGGAGGTGATCACATTGCATGGCCATTAACTACATTGAGTACAGGTTATGAGTATATTAATGGTGCAATACAAATTGCTTTAGGCAGTTTTCTGGGATTAGACACATCAAAATTAAAAAAGCATTATGCTGGAGTTTTTTTCGTTACAAAACAAACGGATTATTTAAAACCTCTATTCGATAATTGCGAGAAGTATAGTTGGCTCTATAAGAAGAATTATGTGTCCGAAGAGCTACAGCCACTTGAGCATAATGATTGTTATGGAACAAATTCTATTATGTATTATTCGGAAAAAGGGGAACCAAATATTGAAGAAATATTAAGTAATTAATTTATATGCTAATATGAAAATAATAATTATTGGAGGTTTAGGAACCTCTATGGTAATTGCCGATCAGATCTATGATGCCAAACAGCGTTTTAATATGGACGTTGAGGTCATCGGCTTGGCATTAGATGATCGCTCAAAAGGAGATTCCATCCGTGGATATCCTATCCTGTGCGATATCAAAGAAGTGTACGAGAAGTATAAGCAATATGATGACGTGAAGCTTATATATGCCCTTCATCGTCCCGATAGAATAAGAGAACGCACACAGTTGCTATATGATTTAAATATTCCTCTGGACAAGTTTTGTAACTTCGTACATCCGTCAGTGTTGTTAGCTCATACTGCAAAGATAGGGATGGGAAATGTAATATTAGCTAACTGTGTTATTAATCATGGGGCAGTACTAGGAAACTTTAACACCATCAATTCCTCTACACTTATAGGCCATGATACAAAAGTTGGAAATAACAACTTTTTTGCCGCACACGTTGTAACAAGTAGTGGTATTACTATCGGTGATATGAATTTTGTGGGCTTAAATTCCGCTATCCATCGTTCTATGGGCAGTGGGAATTTGGTGGGGCAATGCTCCAACTGTATAAAAGAAATCGGAGACGATACTACAGTATTTGGCAATCCGGCTGTCCCTCGTGGTGGAGTAGAAAAGAAGCCTGACGGATATAAATATTAAGAAGCAATGAATCAATCAGTATTAGGATTATACTACGAAGAATTCGAAGTAGGTTCGGAGATTAAACACTCCCTCTCAAAAACCATCTTCGAGAGCGACAACAACTTCTTTAGTCTGATGACGATGAACCACCATCCGGTTCATACCAACGCAGACTATGCCAGTCATAACCAACACGGAAAGATTCTCGTCGTGGGAACACTTGTGTTCTCCCTCGCTGTAGGAATCACCGTCCCAGATGTCAGTGGCAAGGCCATCGCCAATCTGGACTACGAAAGCATCAAGCACCTGAACCCAGTGTTCATTGGTGACACGATTTACGTCAGAACCAAGGTGCTTGACAAGCGTGAGTCCAAGAGCAAAAACGACCGTGGAATCATCTACGTAGAATCCATTGCATACAATCAGAACGGTGTGGATGTCCTGTCTTTCAGGCGTCACGTACTGGTAAAGAAAAGAGATATTTAATCCATTTGTTTATGAACGAAAATTATCTGATGCGCAGCCTCATGTTCGTTCCTGCGCATAATCAGAAACTCCTTGATAGCTCTTTACGTCGTGATGCCGACGTGCTGCTGTTGGATATTGAGGATTCAGTTCCAGTTACAGACAAGCAGACGGCACGTGACAATATCAAGGAGTTTGTCACTCGTCCCGAGGCGCAAGGAAAACTCATCTTTCCCCGTGTCAATGATCGTGAGAGCGGTGAACTATTGAAAGACCTCTATCAGTTGACTATTCCAGGTATCACGGGATTCATGTATCCGAAATCCACTAAAGAGGAGGATATCTATTTCGTGGGCAAACTGCTTGAAACCATAGAGTACGAGAAACAGATACCTGTCGGGACCTTCAAACTCATTCCGCTTATCGAGACCGCAGGCGCCATTGTCAATATCAAGGAAATATGTACGGCTTGTACTCGTGTCATCGCTGTTGCTTTCGGTTGTGAGGACTATGTCACAGACCTTCGAGGAAAGCATGATGCAGAAGGGCAGAGCATCTTCTATGCCCGCAATGCCATCGTCAATGCAGCCCGTGCAACAGGTGTCCTTCCCATTGATACAGTACACATCAAAGTCCATGACCTTGAAGACCTTGAGAAGAACCTCATCCTCTCCAAGAATCTCGGCTTCGAAGGAATGCTTGTCCTCAATCCCAAGGAACTCCCACTCGTCAATCAATACTTCTCCCCGTCAGAGGAAGAAGTGGCCTGGGCTGAAGAAATGGTACAACTTACAGCAGAAGCAAAAGCAGAAGGTAAGGGCGTTGCTGTCAAAGAAGGCAAGTTTATTGGCCCCCCAATGCTGAAGATGGCAGAAAAGATATTGGCAAAGCACAGTCAGATACGTTAGTACCCGAAATCCATAATCAATAGGTGTGGTGTTGGTATCTTCCTTCGAATCTATATGTATAGTCGTGGGCTGTTATCAAAAGAAGTAAGCTTCTATATAAATCATAAAATAGTAAATCTTTAAATCTTTAAATTGTTTTTTGTGTCCCAATCCTTAAAAGATAAAACAGTAAAAGGTGTAGCATGGAGCGGCATAGACAATATCAGGTAATCAAAAACAAAAGATAAATGTCAAAAGATAACTTAAAACAGAAAGCAGCATCGGGAATGCTTTGGACAGCTGTCCAAAAGTACTCTTCCATGGGAATTACCTTTATCTCGGGTATTATTTTAGCTCGATTGCTGATGCCGGAGGATTATGGTGCCATCGGGATGCTGGCTATTTTTATGAGCTTGGCAGAGGTTTTTATAGATGCCGGTTTTGGCTCCGCACTGATACAGAAAAAAAATCCTACACAGACGGACTATTCCACAGTGTTCTATTTCAACATTGGGATGTCTGCCATCTTGTATGCGGTTCTCTTCTTCAGCGCACCGGCCATTGCCGATTTCTATCGGATGCCTATCCTCAGTGACATCTTGCGTGTGCAGGGATTGATACTATTTATCTATGCGTTCAACATCATCCAACGCAATCAGATACGAAAGAATCTACGCTTCAAGAAGCTCTCTACAATCACCATAATAACATCCGTTATATCTTTGATTGTCACCGTAATAATGGCGTATGCCGGATTTGGTGTCTGGGCTTTGGTGGCGCAGAATTTTATCGGTGCCCTTATCCCATGTGTTTTCTTTTGGGTAACAACAAACTGGCGTCCTACGCGGGAGTATTCCTGGAAGTCTTTCAGGGAGTTGTTTGGCTTCGGTTCCTATATGTTTTTGACGCATCTGCTTACGACCTTCAGCCAAAGGATTACAGGTCTTCTTGTAGGACGATGGTATGATCCGGCTACGATGGGATATTATTCCAAAGCCTCTTCAACTTCAAAATATGCCACATTGAGTGTGTCAGGCGTAATGATCCAGACAACGTACCCATTATATGCAAGCGTACAGGATGACAGAGAGAGGTTGATCAATATGGTGAAGCGCATTACATCTACATTGGCATTTATTACGGTTCCGATTCTTTGTTTGCTCATATTGATTGCAAAACCTCTGTTTGTCTTGCTTTACTCAGATCGCTGGCTTGCGTGTGTCCCTTACTTTCAAATTCTTTGTTTTGGAGGTCTTGCAGGTTGTCTTCAGTCTGTTAATCAGCAAACTATTGCGGCTATTGGAAAAAGTAAGGTGTTCTTTGTCTGGACAGTTATCAAACAAAGTATAGGTATAGCGTTTCAAGTAGTTGGTATTATTGTATGGGGTATATGGGGTTTATTGGTAGGAAAAGTTTTGGCCTCCTGGTTTTCGTATTTCGTGAACATTTCCTTAGTGTCGAAGCATGTGGGTTATAAGAGCTATCAACAATTGAAGGATTTGTCTCCAATATTTATCGTATCCGTATTGGCCGTTATTGCCGGTTATTTTGGATCCTCTGTATTGGGGTTTGGATTATATACAGATGGGATAGTGAAAGCCGTTATATTTGTGGCAATTTATGCGGGATGGTCATTAATCTTCAAGCCGGAGCAGTATAGATATACGCTCTCTGTTGTGAGTTCGTTGAAATCTAAAAAGAACAAAAAGAAAAACAACGATGAATAGAAATGTTTTTTATGGTCGAGGAGTTGGAAAACATCAGCTATTATTAGTTTCTTTTTTGATATTAATAATAGCAACTACCTTCTCTTTCTTTACGACAAGATCGAATTATATCATTTACCCAATTTGGGCTTTGATGTTTACGTTTATTATCCCAGAAAGCAAAGCCTTGTCTAAGAATGAAAGGACGTTTGTCAGAGTGTCATTCACTCTTTTAGCCATTATCTTTCTATACTGGTTTATCGGCTATTCTAGAATGCCTATTCTTGGCTTATTGAGAAGCCTTAACTGGATTATGTCTGGTGTTGTGGCAGTATATGCAATGAAGTGGTTTTCTGGCTGTGAACTATCGACAGTTTATTTGACCATCTTTGCCTCGATTGTATTACTATTATTACTGTTTATAATAGGAGGTCGCGATTTGCTTGCAGCTGGAGAAGATGCTGAGGCCGGTTTGGTGGCGAATGCCTGGTATGGCTCATTATATATGTTGCTCTCTGGCTTGAGCCTGATAGTTATTCTGAATGTCAAGAAGTTTCTACCGCGAATCATTGCTTTAGCGCTATTGGCGTTATCTTTGTATCTTAACATTGCGATTCTGCAGCGAGGGACAGTTGTGTTGATGACCTTTGCCGAGTTGGGATTAATTCTCATATTCCTTATTAAACGCAAATCTGTAGTTTTATTGCTTTCCGTTTTAATCGTTCCTTTTGTCTTGAAAGCCTTCTTGTCTGACAATATGATTTACATATTTGATTGGCTTGCGCAGGTAATTCCTTCGGAAAGATTGGCCACTCGTTTTAACCAGATTTCAATGGCATTGACATATGAAAGTATCGAATATGCCGGAGGTTCCCTAAGTGCGCGTAATAGTCTTATGGGAGTCAGTTGGACTACATTTACCTCGAGTATTTTCAATTTCTTTTTTGGGGCTGGTGAACATGCCGGTGATAATCTTATCATTGGGCATCATAGTTTTATCCTTGATATGCTGGCAAGTTACGGTATCATCGGAGGGATAGTATTGATTATCTATTTTATCAAGCAGTATCAGTTCTTTATGTCTTTTTTGGACAAGAAAAAGGAGTGGTCTCTATATATGCAATGTGCGATTGTATTTGCATTTTATATATTCCGTAATTATTATGGAAGCATGGCCTTCTCTCTTGTGAACCTTGTACTGCTTTTGTTCTTTCCATTAACGTTTCAGCTAATTCATTATTATCAAAATAAATCCAAATAAATAGCAGTATGATAGTTGGCGCTTGTGGCTTTGGCTCTACTGGGTCGAGCGTAGTTACAGATTATTTGAAAGAATACGATAACTTTCAGGTATTAGATCAAATAGAGTTCACTTGGGTTTCTTGTGTGGATGGTTTGATAGACTTGGACTATCATGTCAACAATCCGCATAACAGGACGATGGATTCTATTAGGGCTATTGACCGGTATAAGTCTATGAGTGAGCGGATGATGAAGAAGTTCCGCAGTGCGGGTGTTTCGCCGGAAAAACTGTCTGAGTTGACGGACAAATTCTTGAATTCTATAATTACCACTTCGTGGGAATGGCGTATACATCAACCCAATGGACTTATAGACAAAGTTCGTAGAGCTTTCTATGCTCGGTTTTCAGTTGTTTCGAAGTGGGAAGTAAAGCACGGACGGCATTGGGAGGGATATCCTCTGGAGAAGGTTTATCTTTCCGTGTTGCCAGAAGGTTTCGGCGAAAAGGCAAAGGAGCACGTTCGGGATATATTGTTGGCTATGGGTGCAGATTTCTCTAAGCCCATCATCTTGGACCAGCCGTTTGCCGGTAATAACCCGCAGGCTTGTTTCAAGTTCTTTGATGACCCTTATGCGGTGGTGGTGGATCGCGATCCTCGTGATAATTATGTTTTTGCCAGGACAAAACTTCTGGGGAGGTTTCACTTGATGCCCATCAACCGGGTTGAAGATTTCGTAAAGTACTATCGTGCCTTGCGAAAAAATCAGCCCTATACGCAGTCTCACGAAAGGGTCCTTAGTATGAAGTTTGAGGATTTTGTCTATCATTACGATGATGCGACGGCCAAATTGCGTGATTTCTTCCATTTGCCGGAAAATCCTAATCCTAAATCCATTTTTGACCCTGCTATCTCAATGCCCAACACACAGGTATGGAAACGATATCCTCAGTTTGCAAAGGATATAGAATACATTGAGAGGGAGTTACCTGAATACTTGTTTGATTATACCGGCTGCCCTGAACCAGACCCCAATGGAAAGATGTTTTGGGGTAAATCTCCTAAAAACAGATAGACTATCAAAGCAGAATGAAAAAATATGTTTTCCTGACGCAATCCATTTCGGGCATAACCGGGAATCAGCGATATGTTAACAATAAGTGCAAATTCCTGCGTGAAAACGGATGGGAGGTGATTGTCTTATGGAATTACAATATATCTTCTGTCCAGCTGGAGTACGTTAAATGTTTCGATACGAAGGAGTATATTCATCACGAATTGAAATTCTACCCTTCGTGGTTTACGGAGAAACAGCGTAACAAAGTTGTCAACAGGCTTGCCTCCATTGTAGGTCAGGCCGACCAGGTAGTCATTGAGTCCAATAAATTGGAATTAGGCGCATGGGGTGAGATGCTGGCAAGAAAGCTCAATGCGAAGCATATTAATTTCGTAACGACAGAAAAAATCAAGATTTATAACAAAGATACATTCGATTTCTGTTATTCCAAGTTGAAGCGGAATGAATTCTTCTGTATTCATGCGGCGATGGCAAAACATATTTTTTCAAACTTCATAGAACTGGAACGACCAGAGGATTACTATTGGTCTGCTATGCCGGGTGTTGAAGTTGAAGAATACAGTTTCCCGGATTTTGACGGACTCCCTCAAGCTGACTTTACCATAACCTCGTTCGGGCGTACCAAGGGATACTTCCCATATATGTTAGGAGAACTTAACAGCTTCATTTCTCAGCATTCAGATAAATCATTCAATATTTATTTTCTTGGCGGTCTAAGTGATATAGACGAGATACGAAGAATGCTTGCGATTGATAATGTTCATTTGGTTATTCATCCAAAAGAGGTCGAGAAGATTCCGCTCCAGTTGTTTACGAAGTCTGATGTTGTGATAGCTACAGCCGGATGTGCAAACATTGCAGCAAGGTTTGGCGGTAAAGTCATTTCTATGGATGTGAACCGTAGAATGCCATTGGGCTTATTGAGATACACTACATTGGATAGCAATACTTATTCAGGACAGTATGAAAACAACTGGTCACTTTCAGAATGGTTGCAAGTTTTACTGATAGACAAAACAGTTTTTACCCTAATGAAAGATACGAGGGTGTCACATTCGTTCGATTATCAGATGCGTTTTATTGACAACAATGACGGCTTTTATGCTGATTCAAGTAAGATGAAAGAACGGATGACCAAACATGATGGGATTTATGGGTTTCTTATAAAAATAGGTTTATTCCATTTGGTGGAATTTTTCTATTTTAGAAAGCGTGGCGTAAAAATGATATGGAGATGAATAATAAAAAGGGAACGATTATCGTCGAGTTCAATGGTCTTGCGGGCTCTGGTAAAACCACGGTCGCTAATATTTTGATTGACGAACTACGTAATGATGGTTATGATGTTATAGGAAAATACCGCCATTCATTTATGCATAGTTTAAGACCATTGTTTAGTATCCCTTTTAGTTTTACACTATATCGGAAGGTGAAAAGATACGCAGATTCTATTGAGCCTTACAGAAAGAATCGTGGATATATACACTGGACAAATCATTTTGTCCGTATGTATAAATCCATAGATAAATATGTGAATGCAGATTTTGCCATTATCGATGAAGCTATTATTCAGTTTCTTGTGGCAATGGGGTTGAATGACTATTTCCCAAAATCTCCATTGTTGGACGATGTGGTGAAACAGATTAAATCCATGGATGTCCGTTTCGTGCGGGTCGATTGTGAAAACAACGTAGATCTGGCTTATACAAGAATTAAAACCAGGCCACCCAAGGGTATGTATTATGAAAACTGGACTCGCGATGAGATTGTTCATCAACTACAAGTTGAGTCTGATAATTTTGAGTATTTGAGATCTGTTTTTTCAAGAATATTTCCCGATCAAAAAGTAATAACAATTGACACAATGTTGCACCCAAGGGAAAATGCAAAGATTATTAAAGAAATAATAACAAAACTATAAAAATATGATACCATTCAACAAGCCCTATTTCTCGGGTAGAGAACTAAAGTACATTGAGGAAGTGTGTCATTCAACCACAATGTCCGGTAATGGCACGTTTACAAAAAAATGTCACGCTTTCTTTGAGGAAAAGTATGGATTTAAGAAGGTACTGCTCTGTACTTCCGGTACGGATGCGTTGGAAATGTGCGCTATGCTGTGCAACTTGCAGCCGGGTGACGAAGTGATTGTTCCGTCTTATACCTTTGTTTCTACAGCCTTAGCCTTCCTACGTGAAGGTGCGAAGGTTGTATTCGCTGACAGCGGTGATGAGAATCCCAACATAACACTGGCGAATATTGAACCTCTAGTCAATCCCCGAACAAAAGTAATCGCGGTGGTTCACTATGCCGGTGTGGCGTGTGATATGGATGCCATTATGAAGTTTGCGAATGATCGTGGGATTCTTGTAGTTGAGGATGCTGCGCATAGCATTGATTCTTTCTATAAAGGCATGCCGCTTGGAGGAATAGGTCATCTCGGTGCTTTCTCCTTCCACGAGACCAAGAATATCAGTAGTGGTGAAGGCGGAATGCTTGTTGTAAATGATGAACGATTTATCCGACGAGCAGAGATTATTTGGGAGAAGGGTACTAATCGTGCAGAGTTTTATCGGGGAATGGTGAACAAATATGGTTGGTGTGATATGGGCAGTTCTTTCCTGCCTTCTGAATTTAATGCTGCATATCTCTGGGCTCAACTGGAACAACTGGACGATATTCAAGGTAAGAGGTTAGCCATTTGGAATGCATACGACAAAGCGTTGCGTGGCAACCTGAGAAATGGCATTATCCTTCCTGAATTACCGGACTATGCCACCAATAATGCGCATATGTATTATCTGCTTTGTCCGTCGTTGGAGTATCGGACTGCATTTATGAATTATCTAAAAGAGAATGGCGTCGTCCCGACTTTCCATTATCTGCCTCTCCATTCAAGCGCCTATTATCACGACAAGCATGATGGTCGGGAGTTGCCAAATTGTGACCGGTATGGGGATACTCTTGTCCGACTTCCGCTTTATTATGAACTGAGCTTGGAGGATACTGAACGTATCGCTCAGTTGATTCTAGCATTTACACCAACTCTATAAGGATGAATCATTTTTTTCTACACATATTATTGGATGAAAAAGTTGTCAACACATTCATCTCAATGATGGAGAAGTGCTTTCCTGGAGAGAATACTTATTTGATAATAGCTAAAAGTGGGACTCCTCGACGTGTAACTGTGGCCGAGAACGTTATTTCTTTTGATAGAGATAGTAACGAACTTAAACATTACCTCTCAAATCTTTCTGGATACAAGCATGTCTGTATTCATTCTATGGATGGGAAGAAGTTTTATACCTACATCAAGCATCCTAGTATCTCTTGGGTAATATGGGGGGCAGACTTATACGGCCCTTTGCTGCGTTTTAGGGGATACGAACTATACTATGATAATGCCAAACAATATCAAGTGCGGGCGGGAAAAATGCCGACGTGGCTTTATAAATTGTTGACAACGTACCGTGATTATCGCAAAGCTCGATGGGAAGAAATCGTAATTGATAGACTCAGCTATATAATTACCGACAATGGATGTGATTATGATGTTTTCAATAAGTATTTTGGCGATAAGAAGATAAAATTTCATGGAACCATTAATTACTATCCAATCGAGAGCCTCATAGACCCTTCAAAACAAAACGAGCAATGTAATGGTAATGCCATCTGGGTCGGTAATAGCGCTGATCCAAATGGGAACCATGTCTGGGTGTTCCAAATGTTGAAGGATTATTCAGATGAAATAAAGGTACTGTCTCCAATAAGTTATGGCGATCCAAGATTTATGAAATATATCGACAATGAAGGAAGGCAGATTTTGGGGAGTAAGTTTGTACCGTTGAAAGATTTCCTCCCTGTCAACGAGTATTATGCTAAATTCTTGCAGGCTAATGCTTTTGTGTTCGGTCACTTTCGTCAGTGCGCTGTCGGTAATATTTTGATGGCTATGTACTTTGGAGGCAAGGTGTTTCTGTCAAACAGGAATCCTTTATTAAAAATGTATAAGAACAGCGGATTTGTGGTTTATTCTATTGAAGATGATTTGAACGAAGAGTTTGCGAGAGCCCCTCTTAGTGGAGAGCAAAGGAAAAGGAATCGTGAATTAGTTCTTTCTATAGCGTCGTACGAGAGTAGTATCAACCAGTTGAAGCATGTATTCGGAAACATAAAGAAAGACTTACAATAACTTTTATCTTATGAGCAGAATTAAAGTTATAATCCTATACAACAAGATATTCCACTACCGTATCCCGATATGGAATGAACTGGCAAAACTTTGCGATCTAACCGTTACCTACAGTGAAGGCGACGGGAAGGTCCCGGAAGGGATGGACGTACTCTTCAAGATCAGGCATTTACCAGCCCGCAAATTCAAAGGCCTTGTTATCCAGAGAGACAATATCCGTAAGCTCTGCCGTGAATATGATGCCGTAATAGCCTACGGCAATATCGCCTGGCTAAAGTATAGCACGTTGCCTTGGTTCAACAAAACTCCGGTAGTTTACCATACGATAGGAGTGTCTGCCACATACGGCAAAGGCTATGACGAACATAAGGAATGGGATAAGGTTAGAAAGTTTTTCTACTCCAAGGCAAGCGCTCTTGCTTTCTATACAGACTATCCCATTGCAAAATATGTGGCAATGGGTATACCCAAGGAGAAGATGTTTGTTGCACCGAATACTGTAGCCGTTGCACCCATAAAGGAAGAGGTAAAGAGAGATACGATACTCGTCATCGGTTCTTTATACAAAGAGAAAGGGATACAGTCATTACTGGAAGCATACAAAGCATTAAGACCTACTTGCAAGTTACCATTGCTAAATATCATTGGAAAGGGACCGGATTACGATGCCATCAAGAAGTGGATACAAGACAATGAAATGCAGGATTTGGTTATTCTTCGAGGCGCGATTTATGACATTGATGAGAAGGCTCGATACTTTGCACAGGCTCTGGCCTGTATCTCTCCAAAGCAGGCAGGCCTGACCGTACTTGAGAGTATGGGGTATGGAGTACCGTTTGTTTCCAGCAGGAATGCCATCACTGGAGGAGAACTATTCAATGTTCACAATGGCGTCGACGGGGTGGTAATGGCGTCGGATTCTGAATTGACGGACGTGGTGAGGGATATTGCCGGCAATCCTGCTAAGTACATTGAGATGGGAAGGAAAGCCAAAGAGTTCTATGATAATAACCGAACACCCAAACATATGGCAGAGGGACTGTGGAAAGCAGTACGATTCGCCCTTGAGCATTGATGGGATTCTAATATAGTTAAGGCTGCATGAAATTGAAGTATTATTACGGGAAGTTGATGAAAAAGTTGCAAGGCACCTGTGTGAGCAATTGTAACATTGATTCTACTTCTAAAGTTGGTTCCAGTTGTAATGTGGTCGGTTCCACAATCGGACGATATTCCTACTGTGGGAACGATTGTCAAATTGTGAATGCCGAGATTGGTGCCTTTTGCAGTTTGTCGGATCACGTATTCATAGGAGGTGCTGAGCATCCAATCAGTTGGATGAGTACTTCGCCTGTCTTCCAGAATGCCAGGCATAGCGGTCCCTCAAAGAGGTTTGCCAGATTTGACTTGCCGATATCAAGAAGGACGGTAATCGGAAATGATGTTTGGATTGGTCATGGAGCTACCATCAAACGCGGTGTGACCATTGGTGACGGAGCTGTAGTGGGTAGCAATGCCTTGGTCACAAAAAACGTTCCTCCTTATGCTGTTGTTGGTGGTGTGCCAGCAAAAGTGATCAAATATAGGTTTCCTCAAGACGTCATAGAATGCCTTGAAGAAATCCAGTGGTGGAACTTGCCCGATGAGGAGATTACCAAGCGGATAGGCCTGTTCCATATCCAGAATCCCACATTGGAGGATATCAACAGATTCTTCCCTAGGAAAAATTGGGGGGGGTAAATTCTTAACATTTGCAAGATTAAGCTGCCGTTTTGATAGCAAGGGTTCTACCTTTGTGGAAAGGAGGGTTGCATGAATACCCTCCAGCAAACAAAAGGTGCGCATTTCACGCAAGCAGATCATAGTGGCCAAATTGTATTTCTTGTTAGTTCTTTGTCACAACCTCGTGCCATAAAAAGGATAGAGTCAATAGCATCATTAGGCTATAAAACAGAAGTTTATGGGTATGACAGGGGCCAGTATAATTGCAACAAACTGTCAGAGCATATCAAGGTTACTGTGTTAGGACAGTTCTCTCAAGGAGGCAGCTATCATGATAAGGTCAAGCATATACGTAGGGACGAAAAAAAATCGTTCGTATTCATGGTAAGAAGTGCTTATACTATTCTTTCGGATTTATTGAGTCGTTCTTTCTGAAACTGGCTGGTGTGCCTTATGCATATGAGATTTCTGATATAGCCTATAGCACGGGCTCAATGGGAAGACTAAAGCCTATCTTAAAGAAAATAGACTGTTGCCTTGTCCGTAAGTCTATGTTTACTCTCATGACTTCCGAAGGATTTAAGCAATTCTTAAATGTGAATGATGCCAATGTCATCGTACAACCCAACAAAGTAAATAGAAAACTGATGGGTTGTGAAAGGAAAATAACTTTGAAGAATAATAACAGATTTATTTTCTCTTTTGTTGGGTCTATCAGATACGAATCTATGTTTTGCTTTGCAAGAACTATTGGTAAAAATTTCCCACAGCATCAGTTTCACTTCTATGGTGTTGCCAATGTCCCACGTTCACAGCAAATTCTGGATGAGTTGACAAGTACATACCGTAATGTCAAAGCGTTTGGAGCATTCAAAAATCCAAATGACCTCGAAAGAATATATAACTCTGTGGATGTAGTAGTGGCCACGTATGGCAATATGAATCTAAATAATCGGATTGCGAAACCCAACAAACTTTATGAAGCCATTCTATTTTGTAAACCACTCATCGTTACAAATAAAACATTTCTCGCTGATCAAGTAAACAATTTTGGTTGTGGTATTGCTATTGATTCATCTTCCGAAGAAATAATCAAAGCAGCAATTGAGAGTTTAACCTTCGAACAACTTAATAAGATTTCACAGCATGAGCATACTATACCTGACGACTTCGCGTTTGACAATGCAGACTGTTTGGCAAAAATGATTGAAAAAGTAACAAAAACACTCTACTGAAGCTGCTGCCAAGACCTCTACAAGGTGGCTATAGACAAAGGAAATGTAAAACAGCACACCGAATCAGGTAAAGAGCAGCAGAATACCATCGACAACTACGAGCAACGGGCAGAAAAGCTGGTGGGGATTCTCGAAGCGATGGCTTCGGAACCTGAACCTTAACGATAACTGCTTACGGGTTGCAGGATGTGGGTTATAGGTTGCGGCTCGAACAAACAATAATCGGCTTTCATGATAACCGTAACCTTAACGATATCGAAAACTTATTTCAACGATAACGATAATCTTAACTGCTTACGGGTTACTGCTTACGGGTTAAGAGAATGATAACGCTAACCTTAACAGCTTACGGATTACAGCTTATGGCTTACAACGATTAGGAATGCAAGAACTTGACGATTTTCTCAACTGGTGCGACGAGATGTACACCAATACGCCACATTGTCAATGTGGAGCAGCTTGTACTAATGGCAATTTTTGTAAAGGTGTTCAATCCAATTGCTATGAGTGTATAAAGAGGGTTCATCGATATAGTAATAGCAAGGTTCATTACAATTGCGACAAAATGCTTTACTACTATGCGTTGAAACATACCTATCGTTTTGGCGCAGAGATGTTTTTCGAATTCGGGAAGCTAAGAAATGCCGTTTGTAATTGGCCTGATATATACATTACATCAATCGGTTGTGGCCCTTGTTCAGAACTTTTTGGAATGCTTAGCTTTTGGAGAACAATGGGCAAAACGGATGCCTCATTTCATTTTCGGGGCTTTGACACAGAACCATTATGGTACCCGATTATGCAGCAAGTGCAAACTTGCTTCTCCGTTGCTGATGTGCAGCTGTTGGGACAAGATGCATTTGCATACTATGCACAATATCAAGAGAGAACAGACGTTATTGTATTGAACTATATGCTGTCTGATATGAGGAAGTTTAATGCAACCCAGTATAAGGCTTTTCTCAATAACTTGATAACACTCATTGCGCAAAGACACCCTAAATATTTGCTTGTCAATGATATTTACTTATGTATATCACTGACCGCTTCAAAAGAGTTGGTCTCTCAATTGAAACAATCAGGTATATCCTATAAAATATGGAAGGCTCAATACCACTATTTGGATTCTAGGATTGGGCAGTGGGGGATTGTAATCCCGAAGCAACACTTTGCAATGAATGATGCTGCCATCGTAAATAAATATACTCCTTTCCCTGACGTAAATGGGATTCAAGCGATAGTGAAGTTCGTATGATTCTCAGTGTAAGCAGAAGAACGGATATCCCCGCATTCTATTCGGACTGGTTCTTCAACCGTCTGAAGGACGGTTTCGTGTATGTACGCAACCCGATGAACATTCATCAAGTGAGCAGGATTGCGCTGTCGCCGGATGTGATTGACTGCATCGTGTTCTGGAGTAAGAATCCTAGGCCGATGCTGCACAGACTGGATGAGCTGAAAGACTATATGTATTACTTTCAGTACACCATCAACTCTTACGGCCAGGGTCTGGAAACAGGCGTTCCACGGAAGGAGGACATCATCAATACGTTCAAGGCGTTGTCGGAGACTATCGGCCCCAAGCGGGTGATATGGCGCTACGATCCTATCCTGCTGACAGAGACGCTTGACAAGAATTATCACTTGCGATATTTCGAGGAGATAGCGAAACGGCTGGAGGGTTATACCGATACCTGTGTCATAAGCTTCGTGGACTTGTACAAGAAGGCACAACGGAACCTTCAGGGTAAGAACGTGCGTGAGCCATCGACAGTGGAGATGCTGGAAATGGCTGCGAAGTTGTTTGTGATAGCCAAGGGCTATGGCATGAATGTTCAGACCTGCGCTGAAGAGATTGCCCTTGAATCTGTTGGCATCAAGCACGGCAAGTGTATTGACAATGCGCTCATAGAGGATTTGCTAGGTATGAAGCTGGTGGTGAGCAAAGACCCGAACCAGCGCAAGGAGTGTGGCTGTGTGCAGAGCATTGATATTGGTGAGTATAACACTTGCGCTCACGGATGTAAGTATTGCTATGCCAATTTCAGGGAGGAGATGGTGGCGAGGAACAAGATGGCTCACGATCCCGACTCACCTTTGCTGATAGGGCATTTAGGTGCTGAGGATAAAGTGACGGAAAGAAAGCTATTCTCGTTTATAAAGATGCCGGAGCCTTTCAAGGTGGGTGACATCGTAAAGCTGAAGCACCCCGAGCAATACAGGAAGACTGATGACGTATATGCTTACAGACTGAATCTGTATAAGATTGCGTCGATGGGGAAAGATACGGTCAGGCTTGAGAGCGTGGAAGGTGAGGTGCCTTTGGGCGAGATGCTTCCCGTTCCGATAGACGGCGTTGAGGACCGGTGGATTTATTATGACCCGCAGATAGCCGCATTTTTCGACTTTGGCGATGGCGTGCCTGCGTCAAGTCGTGACTATACGTATTATATGGAGGCTTTTGAACGAAGCTGTGACGGGAAACGGACATACAGAGAATTGGTTGAGAAGGCGAAACCCCGTTACGTTCACGAGGTGCAGCACTGGCTGTGGAAGAAGTATCAAGACGACGGCCTGAAGATTAATGAGTGGAAGGGGTGATGACCTTAACGATAACGATAATGATAACGTTAACCTTCGCTCGGCCCAGAGGGACGCTTGCCAAAGCAAGAACCTTAACAAAAACGATAACGTAAAGAAGGTGACGTTGTTGACGGTGTCTTCAACTGCTGTACACAAGAATCTGGGTATTATGTTGCCCGTGGCTGAATACTTGGAGCGTGTGCATCCCAACTTCTACTTCCGCTTTGTGCTGACGTGCAACGAGGCTCCTTTCCCGTTGCCGGAGCATCTGCGCAGGCATTTCGTGTTCATCGGCAAGGTGGATGTGGCGGAATGCCCGAACCTCTACGAGCAGGCGGACATTATGTTTGTGCCCACACTGATGGAGTGCTTCACGGCCACATATCCCGAGGCGATGCGTATGGAGGTGCCCATCGTGACCACCGACCTGGAGTTCGCCAGAGGATTATGCGGAGATGCGGCATGTTACTACAGTGCCACGGATGCGGAGGCCGCAGCTGAGGCTATATATAAGGTGACGACGGACGAGGCTTACAGGCAGCAGCTTACTGCTTACGGCAAAGAGCAGCTAATGAAGTTCGATAACTACGAGCAGCGGGCAGAAAAGCTGGTGGGGATATTGGAGGAGATGGTGAAGCTAGGGACTGCATTTACATGGAAAACCAAAGAGTAATGAATATAGTAAACTTTCACAATAATTCAGATTATGTTTGAAGATTATTTTAGCGGCGTATATGCTGCTTTTCTTGGAACTCGATTTATAAATGGGATAGTTTCAGAATGGCAGATATATATGATTAAAGAGAACATATCCCAGTATCAAGAGAAGTTGATTGAACGGTCACCATTATATGTCTATGAAAAGGATGAGCAAAAGAGGCAGATGAAGCAATGTCTAGATGCGTATATTCATGGTATAAAAGACATGCTAACCAACGAAGGACGTCTATTGAAGGGGTAGAGCGGCTTATATTCCCTGTACCTCACGTGGTTAAACACAGATACATAGTATTTTCTGAAGGTGACGAAGATCGATTTGAGGATGATGGGGATTTAACGCCAACTCTAATGAAAACGGAAATGACAGACACTTTAACTATATGCCTCGCATCTTCCTCTGAATTGTGGTGGCATGCCTATTTCCCGGAACAGATGCGGATATGCTGTAGCGATGTGTGGGAAACGAAAGACGAGCGTTTAAACGGTAGTGTGGGGCTAATAGATCTTGGATGAAAACGAGTCGTGGGTTCCATAAGAGGAAACGAAAAAGATGTCACAAATATTAAAGATAAAGAGATACGGTTATGCTGATTCAATTTGCATTCAATAATTATAAATGCTTTCGGGGTGAGACGACGCTCAGCATGGTTGCAGCGGATTTGAATCATTCTGCTGGTACGCTGAAGCATTACCCGGCCTACGATGTGTTGAAGACAGCTGTGGTCTTTGGTGCCAACGCCAGTGGCAAGACAAAACTGTTTCAGGCATTTAAATTTATGTCTGACATGGTGTTTGAACTGGCTAACGACAACAAATATAATTGGAAAAAGGACTACGCTCCCTTTGCTTTGGCCGAGGATATGGATGAGAAATCCAGTAGTTTTGAAGTTGTCTTTGTCATAGATGGCATCCAGTGCCGTTATGGCTTCGAGATTGACGGTGAGAGAGTTTTGGCTGAATGGCTATACAGAAAGAAAAACGAGGAGCGATGTGTGTTGTATAGAGATGAGGCAGAACTAACGTATCATGCTACCTATATTCGTTCAAACATAGCCGACAATCTGATCAATGCCAAGATGGTGCGTGATGACACCCTGTTTTTGGCTACTCTCGCCGTTTGGAATGATCCTTTTTCCAGGAAGATTGTAGGGTGGTTTGCGGGCTGTAATGTATTGTCTGCCTCTACCAATCACTTTGCGGGCTTTTCATTGGAAAAACTGAACACCCAGATGAAGAGCCAGATTCTGACGTTTATGCAAACAGCGGATTTTAATATTGAGGATATGTTTGTCCGTGAGACGGATGCAGAACAGATACCGGATGAGATTAAAGCCAGGATAAAGAATGCGGGAGGACAGGTTCCGAGGATGATTGATGGTGTCAGTGTGCTCCATAAGACCTTCGACCATAACGGCTTGTCGCATGGTAAAGCCGCGTTTCTGCTGGAGCGAGAGGAGTCGTATGGCACCTATCGGATGTTTGCTTTGTCGGCTCCCATCATTGACACGCTACAGAATGGAAAGGTCTTGTTTGTGGATGAGATAGACAATGGACTTCATTCCGATTTGCTGTCTGCGATTGTTGCGCTGTTTTCTTCACGAACGACAAACAAATACGGTGCCCAGCTTATCATCAACACCCATAATCGCGATCTGATCAATAGCAATCTATCGAACTTCTTGCCCGACCAGATTTGGATAACGGAAAAGGACCGGTTTGGGGAGGCGACTTTGAAATCTGTCTTAGATTTCAAAACGGATTCGAAGCGGCCGCTTGATGAACTGTTCCGCGAAGGACGCTTTGGAGGCTTGCCTTATCTGAACCATTTTATGGAAAATGTGTTGGAGGAAAAAGGAGGCAAGGTATGACGAGCAAACGAAATGAGCGCGAACAGCTGCGTCGGGCACGTAAGGAAAAGCGGAGCCAGGCACCGGAGTTGAGCAGGGCTAATGCTGGTCAGCAGGATATCCATAAGCGGATTCTGATTGTTGGGGAAGGCGTCAATACAGAGCCGTCCTATTTCGACAAGTTCAGGGTTCCCGGGGTAAAGGTTGTGGCCAAGGGTCTGGGTGAGGGTACCAGGAAATTGATGAACGATGTTGAAGGAGTCCGAGAAGATGAGGAACGGAAGCAAGGCGTGCCCTTTGATGAGATATGGGTAGCCTTTGACAAAGACAGTTTCAAGGATTTCGAGCAGGCCATACGTGAGGCAAACGATAAAGGCTATAAGGTAGCCTATTCAAATCAGGCGATAGAGTATTGGTTCATCCTGCATTTCAAAGACCACCAAGGCTCTGCCATGCCCCGTACCGAATATGCGAAGGCGTTGAACGAACTGCTGAAGCCTTACGGTATAAGCTATGATCCTGATGCAAAGGAGATAACAGAAGAACT